>WNGD01000690.1_pt1 | contig 36313 bp, 30 predicted proteins | sample 5400671 | NCBI WGS metagenome assembly WNGD01 (sample SAMN13153369, study PRJNA577476) | soil metagenome | isolation source: 40 cm soil or saprolite under grassland replicate 2 | place: USA:California | collected 2016-06-15 | reverse complement strand
TGGAGCCGGGGGTGGGAGTCGAACCCACTTCAGCCATCCGTTCCTGGATGCTTACTACGGGTTGCTACGAGATGTTTCTGCAGCCCGTCGCCTGAGCCGATCGGCCTTCGGTGGACGGAGCCAACCCCGGCCTCGTTGCCCCCGGCAATTTGGTCCGAGCTTGTTAGAACCGTATAAGCTTGTTGAAAATCTGGAGTTGCCTGTCCGGAATGTCAGAGTATCTCGTTCCATACCTCGCTTGCTACTTGTTTTGCGGCTTCTTCTGTATGGACATTCCCGATCAAGAGTCTGCCTGTCTTGAAGACGGAGACTCTGCGGTTTTGTCTGGTGTAAACGAAGACCGACTCGGAGGTTGCGACTATTGATTCCCTAGCGATTTTCCCGTTGAGAGATTGGAGATCTATCTCTATCCCTCTCTCAGGCAGCACGTTGGCTACATTGTCGCCGCACAACATGACGACGCTATCACGGTGAACTATCTCGGAAGAGGAACCGTTGCATACTCTACAATCATCTCTCCTCTTGATCGCGGTAGACACGAAGTCAGGTCCTGCTAGGTCGATAGTCAGCAAATATCCTAGGAGATTGGAGGGTAAACCTAGGATTCTCTTTACTGCCTCAGCTGCTGCGAGTGTTCCGATGATTCCGACTGTGCTCGGGTTGACGCCGAGGGTCTCGCAACTCTCTGGGGAATTGGATCCGGAATCATGTATCAGGCATTCGAGGCAAGGTGTTGTGGGGGGATTGAAAAGGGAGAGATGGCCCTGGTTCGCTATCGCACTAGTAAAGAGGTAGGGGATGCGATTTTCTGCAGCGAAACTGTTGAGAACATATCTTGAGCGAAAATTATCCGTTCCGTCAACAATCAAGTTAGTCTGATCTAGAAGCTCTCTACTGTTTCCTGTTCGAAGAGTTTCAACTATGGCCTCTGTTCTTGTCCATGGATGTCTCGAGTTCAGTTTTCGCGCGAGGGCCTCCGCCTTCGGCACGTGCAGATCTCCATCATCCATGCCTAGGAGTCGGTGGAGATTGCTCTCCTGTACAATATCCTGGTCTATCAGCTTCAGATGTCCAATGCCCTGGCTGGCAAGAAAGTATGCGGCAGCGCTTCCAACGCCTCCAGCGCCTACGACTGTAACCTTGGCAGATTGCAGTCTCTTCAGGCCGTTAATCCCGACTTCCTGGACTGCTGTCTGTCTCGCGAAATAGTCCATCATCTGCATGTTCATGATGGTGCAAAATGGTTAATGGGTCTTGAATTACCTTCCCATTCTACGAGAGATGGCCTGCTATCGACCGATTTCTATGACAAATTTGACGTCCAGGGGATTTACTTTCGCCGGGGTCCGAGGGAACCACTCATGCCATCCAAAACCGTTGAATCATACCCTTTTTTTTCTGGAAGATCTCCTGTCTGGCGCCGATAATGGGCGAGTCCAGATGATCAAGGTGCAGACTGCGCTTGGGTGAGATGGGCGTTTGCTTGCTCTATCCCGCTATTCTCGAACAGTCTTCAGGTGAAAAATCATGATAGGCTCAGATTCGAGATCAGGGCTGATTATAGGCGATTTTCCCCGGATTTTCGGAGGATCAACCTCCTACAAACCACATTCTCAATAGCCGTTCGTTCCTCGTGGCGAACCCGCTTAGGATCGACTCCGAGACAAGGACTAGCCTGGTGAAAAGGGTGAGTCTGTTCTCAAGCGCTTCACAGCGCGAGAATGATCGGGAAAGTGTGCTCAATCGAGGAACAATTAGTCCAGGGGTTAGGCTTATGCCGGACTGTTTCCACGATCTATCTCAGTGGACTCACTGAATGGTGAAGATCACTAGACAGAGAATCGCGTTATTCCTACTCCTAGCGGCAGTAATCCTGACAGTCCAAGCTTCTCTCCCGCAACAGGCCCATGCACAATCGAGCGTTTACGTCGCCTCCCTGGACCAGAATATCGACCCTGGAGCCCAAGACTTCGTAGTCTCCTCGATTAACGATGCCACTTCGTCTGGCGCCCACAATTTCATCCTGATAATCAACACAAATGGAGGTGCGGGGGTCAATATGGAAAACATCATCAGCGCAATCTTCACGTACGAAAATGCTGGAAACCGCTTTACGACTCTGATTGCTCCGGGAAGCGCCCACGCATTCAGCGCTGGTGCCTACATTGCGGAGGCGTCCACGAACATAACGATGGTTCCAAACACTCTCATCGGTTCCGCGACACCGATCGTCTCCGGGATTCCGGTCGGTCAGGAAAATTCCACCTTCACCAAGGACCTCAACGCTTTCACACAATACATGGTATCGATTACACCAGGCTATCGCAACGCGACAGCCACCGCCGAAATGGTGACAGGCGGCACATCCTACAGCTGCCGAACATACGAGTCTTGCTACGCGAAACAACAACTCGTCGTTGACGTGGTATTGAATGTCTCCAGCATACAAGACGCGCTTACAGCAATGGGAGCAGGTGGGGCCCCGATTCACACGCCAGGAATAACATCAACATTCCTCTCCATAATCAGCGATCCCAACCTCGATAGTATCCTCTTTCTCGCAGGCACGTTCGCGATACTTGCCGATCTTTACCATCCTACACTCATATTCACCGTAGTAGGAGGCGCAGCAATCGCCCTCGCACTCTTAGGACTAGGAGTGTTCGGCGCGCCCCTAGTCTCGATCATTCTCATGCTGATAGGAGCCGTCTTCATATTTCTAGAACTGAAAACACACCACGGCATCAGCGCTATCGCCGGCGTCATAATATTCATTGTAGGATTCCTCCTGATCTTCAGCCTCCCCTCGTCAGCACCCTCACCAGCATCGGCTCCGTCGGGATCAGGCACGTTCATCCAGGCAGGAATTCTCACCTACACGATCCTCGGACTGCTTGGCGCAGGCGGGGTTTTCGGAAGCATCTACCTTTACCGTGTACGGGAGACGTTGATGAACCAGCCGCCGGCGCAAAATCCCAAGGCTATAATAGGAAAGAAAGGACGTCTCACTAGCGATTTGAAGGCGGGCGAGGTTGCCACGGCAAACATTGGTTCTGAAGACTTCACCGTGACCGGCCAAACAGACTTGCCCAAGGGGACATTGATAAAAGTCAAGGACCTCGAAGGACTCAAGCTAATAGTTGAACAGGCGGAGAACTAAGAAATGCTCCTTGACTCTGTCGTCCTGCAGGCTAACGATATCACATTGTACGTGGAGATTTTCTTCGTCGCCATTCTTCTAATTATCATCCTCGCGCTACTCGCCTCCTCCATCAGGATTATTCGAGAATACGAACGCGTCGTCCAATTCCGCCTCGGACGACTAACGGGAGCAAAGGGACCTGGAATAGTTCTCATCTTCCCCGTCATCAACAGACTCGTCAAAGTCGACTTGAGAGAAAGATACCTAGAAGTCCCCCACCAGACCGCGATCACCAAGGACAACGCCCCTGTGGACATCGACTTCCTCATCTACTACAAAGTGGTTGACGCTTCTGCGAGCATCGTCCAGGTGCAGAATTTCACAGGCGCCTCGGTCGGACTTGCCACCACCACCCTGAGGGCCGTTGTCGGTGATATCCCATTGGACGAGCTTTTGTCGAAGAGAGAACAGATCAACTCGATCCTCCGGACAAGACTGGACGAAGTGACTGAGCGATGGGGAATCAAAGTGACAAACGTCGAGATCCGGGAGATCAGACCACCAAAAGACGTACAGGACGCAATGGTCAAGCAAATGACCGCCGAGAGAAGCAGACGAGCACTGGTCACCGAATCCGACGGTATCCGAGAGTCCTCCGTACTCAAAGCAGAAGGAGCGAAGAACGCAGCCATCCTCCAAGCAGAAGGACAAAAACAGTCCGCGATCCTAGTCGCCGAAGGCAACAAGCAATCCCAGGTCCTCGTAGCAGATGGCTATGCCCAAGCATTGGCTCTCATTTTCTCTGCCGCCAAGAACATAGACTCGAAAACAATGGCTCTCCAATACCTAGACATGCTCAAAGCTCTCGGGGCCAGCCCATCGACAAAGTACATCTTCCCAATGGAGTTCACGAGCCTAGTCTCACGGCTGAAGGGCTTTGTTGAGGAGGCCTCTGAGGACAAGGCGCGGCCCCAGGAGGACCCATCACCCCATTAGGGATGGGGAACTGGGAAATTCAACCATTGAACCTATCGACTTGACTTCAAGACAGCGTGTGCAAGCTGCTTCTGGTTACTATCGTCGGGCGCCTCTCCAACTCATGAACTGATCTTCGGTTCTCGTGTTGACTTTGTTGGCTTTCAAATCTGTCTGGCAAAACTATGCCCCAACGCAGGACGTTCTACGATTACTGGAAGTGTTCAGGATGATGGTTAACGATTCCAATACGGATCGGTCTAGCGAACGACGTATCCTCACTGAGAAGGCTCTCGCTACTCTCCTACAACCAGCTCGCCCGTTATGATTCTCCTAGCTGCTACAAGCTTTGCGCTATATCTAGAGCAGCAGGAATACTATCAGCAAGGAAGAAGTCTGCTAGGAGAGGGTTTCCTATTGGGATCCCGTACCCTGTCAGACAGCAGCTCGTATCATGTTACGGCTTCAAGACGAAGAATTGTGGAATAGAGATTCCAGTATTGAGAGGGATACGCTTGAGCATACCCCTGACCAAGCACACGTTAGATGTCATCTCTCAACCCGGAGTCAAGGTTCGCTCTTTCGTCCTCACCCCGAAAAGATTGAGCCTCTGCATCGCGCGAGATTCTCCCATGATAGAATCTGCCTCCGCGGTCGGTGTGGACTGTAATCTTCGAAACCTCACGGTTGGAAACGATGATCAGACCAGTCACTGTGACCTTTCGAAGTGTGTGAGAATAGCCAAGACTACGGTGTGCATAGTGGCCTCCTTCACACGGAACGATGATCGGATACGAACAGTGATAGCGTCTAGCTATGGACAGCGGAGAACCTCCAGAACTGGTCACCTCCCCCACAACGCCACAAAGACAATAGTCGCCCTGCCAGTCCAGTGGAGAACAGCAATAGTTCTTGAGAACATCGAGGGCATCCGATCCCTCTACCGTAAGGGTAACGGTCAAGGTATACGGTATCGTGGCCGGATGAACGGGTGGAGTTTCGGAGAGGCGCAGCGACAGATAGAGTACAAGGCGCGATGGGCTGGACTACCGGTTATCCGTTTGTCTAGGCGTGAGACCAGAGGTTCCAGTGTGTCTTGTCTGAGATGCGGGGAGAGACTCCAATCAGACAAACGACTAGGACGCAAGCTCTGGTGCGGTAAATGCCGAGTGGTAATGGACCGGGACATGGTTGCGGCGGTTAACCTGGCTCGGCGGGGACGGGTGAGGTTCGCACGTTCCCGGCCTCCCATCGTCGAGGCGCAAGGCGGAGCAGTTGAAGCCGTGAAGGGGAACCCGACGCCTACGGTAATCCCCGGAGTCGATGCTCTGAAGCTAACTCAACCAACAAAGAGTTAACCGAACCCGAGCAGCCCTAGTTGACCGCTACCAGCTGGGAAACAGCTTCAACCACGGCTCCAATCCCGCTCTCCGAACCCAGGGTTCCGCTCAACCTTCTCGCACTCTCCCGGTTATTCTTCAGAGATGTCGAGATCGCTCGAGCCAGCTCTTGTGTATCCAGTCTAGACTGATCCAGTACAACAGCCACTCCTATTTCCTCGGCTCGCTTCGCGTTATTCGCCTGTTCCGTATGGTTCGGCGGAGGAATAAGGACAAGTGGTTTTCCCTCAGAGATCGCCTTCATAATCGTCTCATGCCCTGCTCTGGAGACGATGACGTCTGCGCGTTCGAAGGTTTTCCAGTAGGACTGCTCGGTCATCCACTCGTGAACCGTGAGATTCCCGATCCTCTTTTCACCAAACGATCCATTCGGATCTCCGCAACTGAGAACCAGTTCGTGGTCTCCAGGAAAGTCCTTGAGGATATCTGTCAGCTTGTTCACAAGATATTTGCGGTCCGTCGCAGGTCCACTAACGCACGCGAAGACTAGAGGCCTGACAGTACTTGAATGTCGGATCCCGTTTGGAATGTTGAGCCTGGAAGGCGTTAATGGCCCCACTAGCCGGACTTTCTTCCTGATCCCAGGGGGAATCGCCAGATTGTACCTTGAAATTGTGTAAGGGGCCTTGAGATCTGGGACAATGATGAGATCGCTTACGCCCCAAGCGAGCTCTAGCATTGCGGAAATATATCTCCAGATGATCTTCGCCGTGAAAAGCATTGGTCTATCAGCCAATCTGTGTTTTCTGTCGTCTTTGGGCATCTGGACAGAATACTGGTTGAGGATGAGGATCCTCGGTTTTCTCAGAATGAACGCGGCGACTAGGGTAGAGATTCTCGTGTCCGATATTACGACGTCAGGCTCGAACGCGGAGATCTGTCGCACCTCTCCTATCAGCTGGCGAATGAAACCCCACAATCCCACAGTTACCCCGTTCTGGCTCATCGTCATCTTCGGGTCAATTGTCCCATCCTCCCTGGTTCGGAAGGACAAGGGAATCGCGCTGAAATAGGTGAAACCGGAGCGCTTCAGATAACCCAACGCGTCAAGATAGGACGAGAATAAGACCTCCTCCCCTTCGGCCGAGAACTCTCGGGCGATCGCATCGCACCGGGTGATATGCCCAAGCCCGAGCCCGCAAGGCCCAATATACAATCTCAACTCTTAGGTCCTAGCCCTCTCAACTTCCTCTCGAACACTCTTCCTCCCGGTTCTTCCTCTGAAAAGATCTGCCCTTGAAATCGAGCAACCTTCACACTACCAGTCACCCAGGCATCAGGCATTAACCCAGCTTTCAAACAACACTCATTGAGGAACTCTTCCTCGTCGAAACCCTCGTCTACGGCAACCTGCGGCAGCAGAAGTCCTCGAGTTCCAAAACCGTCTACGAACAGCCCGTCCCGCCCAACTTTGATGTTCAAAGGAAGATCCAGAGGGCTCTTGACCAAGATATGATCGAGTGGCGAGAGCACGGTCGCCTCCACGGCTATGCTCTGTAGGAACTCGTCCTTTCGTATTGGGACAAATCTTGGATCCATTGTTGCCGCATCAACCGCACAACGCATCGTCTCGTTGAGCAAAGACGTCTTGGGGAATGGGTTGCCAATGCACCCTCGCAGCCTTCGGCTCCTTGCCTTGTCAAATAGCGTAACGAATACTCCCCGGGGAGCGCGTAATTCCGAACTCGCGTTTGCGACGGAGTCGAAGTTTTTTCCATCCAAGTGATCGGCTATTGCCTGCCTTGCAATACGTACGAGCGTCGTCCCGTCTTCCGCGGATAACAAGCTGATCATTTCTCCCTAGCTAGCGAGCTTCCTTGCCTCTTCGAGAGTCTGACGAATGCGGTCCCAATGGCTTCCGACCCAATACACTTTCCCGCAGTTCTGATTGGTGCACTTCCAGAATCGGTCGTACGTTTTGAGGCTTGCTTTGGGGACCTCATCTGCTAGGTCACTCTTTGGCGTTTCCTTCAGATCCGATCCACATTCTGGACACTTCGTCTTGGCCATGTTAACGTCCAAGTGTAAGCCGAAGGTGCTAGCAATCTGAGCCAATCTCTCTTCCTCGGTTTCGCCGAGCACCATAGCAGAAGGTATCTTCCTAGCGATTGCTCGTTGGTACAATTCTTCGTCTCTCGTTAACAGGACCATGTTTTCTTCGTGGGCGACTCTTAGGAGCTCGTCATCCTTCGTACTTGCGTCATATCTTACATCTTGCCCTAGGATCCGTAACCACTTCGCTAGTCCACCTAGCATTCCGTCGACGAGAAACCTCATCCGCGGATTCCATTTCTCAGCACTCTGCCGCTGCCTGGCTTTCCAGTGATCTCTCCGTTGGAGTAGACAACTGACCCGTTTACGATTGTGATGTGGACTGCGCCTTGTGTCTTCCATCCCTCGAATGGAGAGTAATGCGCTTTGGAGAAGAACTTGTCAGGGTCAATTTCTCCCTTCTTTTTCATATCCACCAGAATCATGTCGCCGTCAGCTCCTTCTCTTAGTCTCCCCTTTGAGCCGAGACCGAACAGGTTCGCGGGGCTGGTTGACAGGAGAGAGACTAGTCGCCGGAAGGATAATTTTCCCTTGTTGACCATGGTCAACATCAACGGCATAGCCGTTTCAAGACCAGGTATTCCAGGCGGGCTCTTTGCAGGTGGTCGTCGCTTCTCTTTGATGGTGTGAGGTGCGTGATCGGTTGCAATGATCGTTGCGTTGCCAGCTGCCATTTCGCTAAACAGGCGGTTCCTCACGTGCCGAGGTCTAAGAGGAGGCACCATCCAAGCCTTCCAACCAAGCTTCTCCACAGAATCTTCCGAGAGTAAAGTATGATGCGGGGTAACCTCCGAAGATAATCCGCCTGAACGCCAATTCCCAATCATAGAGATGCTAGACGGGAGGGTAACATGGCAGAAGTGAATCCGACAACCAATTTGCTTCTGAAGTCTCAGGATTCTGTTGACGGCGCGTGTCTCCGCCTTTCCGAGTCGTGTTCCGACAAGTTCCTTGAAGGTCCGAATCTCTCCGGTTCGTTCAATCTGGGCTGAGTCTTCTGCGTGAATCGTGACTGGAAGTGATGCTTGCCTCGCGGCCTTCAAGACCTCGACGATTGTGAGGTCATCGCCGATGTCCAAGGGGGCGATAGGCTTCGGGAGGTAGAGTTTTATCGAAAACGCTCCTGCCATTTTCATCGTTTTCACTTCGGCCCGATCTCCAACTGCGGCCGCGTGAAAGCCTACGTTCACTAGGATATTTTTTGAAGCTCTCCTGGCCTTCTCTAGAAGGCGTTGACCCGAGTCAGTAGGCGGTAGCGTATTCGGCATATCCAACACAGTGGTGAATCCTCCGGCTGCTGCGGCCGAGGTTCCACTGGTGAAATCTTCTTTGTACACTAGCCTCATATCACGCAAGTGGACATGAGCATCAACTAGCCCGGGTAATGCTACCAAGCCTTGAGCTAGAATTTCTTCGTCAGCAGGGACGGAGATCTTTCGAGCTATCCTCTGGATTCTTCCCTTCTCGATGAGGATTGAGCCCCTGATGGTTCGGTTTTCAGTCCAGATGTGTGCGTCCCGAATTAGTAAACTGGGTAGACTCGGTGTCTCTTCGCTTTCAGGGCTCATCAGGTTGTCCAAGGTCCCGTAAGCAATCCGCACATAGGAAGGTCCCGTCTTTCTGGACGAGGTTGTCCGACCATGCTTCGCATTCGTCGCAGTATCCACCAAGGGTAGGCTTGGTCCTCGGGCTATCTAGTCCAGCACGACTCTTTTCGGAGGCTAGGTCGATTATCGCCGGGGTCACCTGTAGAATATCTTTCATGGTTACTATTCCCACGAGTTTTCCCTCATCGATTACTGCAAGCCGCCGAATCTTGCGATGGTTCATGAATTTTGCGGCGTCGTTGACAGTAGCACCTGGGCTGATACTGGCTACTGGCTTCGACATTGTCTGCACAACCTTCAGTTCAGAGGGTAGAACGTTTCTTGCGGCCACTCTTTGCACAATATCTCTCTCCGTGATTATTCCCGCTGGATTTCCTGCTTTGTCCACGATAATCACGCAGCCGATATCGTGCATGCCCATCAGTTTCGACACTCCAGCGACCGTCTCGTTCTCTTTCGCGGTAATCGGCGGCCGTGACATTATGTCACGCACGAGAATGTCCGGCTCTGCTTCATGCACCGACAATGCAAGATGGCCATCCTTCGCCTTCTATAAAATCTTCATGCAGTGATGAGCCTAGCAAACATTATCTGCGGCGCGCTTGACTTGTCATCGATCGATATTGGTTGCGGGCTCGGGATCAAACCTGACTCTTGAGCCATCTGAGCCTCCCAGAATCCGCTCTATCTCTCCACCAACGTTGGTATATTGGACTCGTCTCGGATTCGCCGTTCTCGCAGGCGTGTTGTACAACGCGTTGGGTCTTGGCGGACAAGGCGTTCTTTTCGGAACGTCTTGGGCTATCAGTATGGGAACCGGAATCTATGCGATCTCCGTTTTCCTGGTCAAGTACATATTGCGTTATGGTCCGACGGAGTTGAAGGGTCCAAACAAGCACATTACACTAGGTATTGGTAGCTACATCATTTGGTTTCTGTTCACGACAATCCTGCTCAACACGATCATTTATCCTGGTCCGTACTAGTCGTCGATTGGTCAAGAGTCGCCTGTTGAGGTGGAGGCGTTTCCGCAGGAGTTTGCGCGCTTTTCGTGTTGCCTAGCAAGGTAAGGTAGTCGTCTAGGGCTTTGAAATATCCTCGATCGTACTCGCCATGCAACTCGTTTGCGGCGAATTCAGAGAATTCTTTCTTGAGACTGCCGATCGTCTCTTCGGTTCTGCTGGCTAGGACTTTTGGCAGGAAAATGTACTTGTCATCGTTGGTCCGGTAAGTGAGCATCAGTCCTTCAAGCGCTTTGACGTATCCTCTTGACCACTGAGAGTTATCCGATTTTTGCCGGATAATATCGAGTTCTTTCTCTGCATCAGTCCACGCTCGTGCTTCCACGTGTTCGAGGAACTTGTTTACTGGAATCTGGGGGATCACTCTGGGCCCTCCGCTATCGGCGTCGTTTGACCTCGTCTTCTTCCGAGACATCAACTATTCCTCCCTCTGTAACCTTGAAGATTCTCTCACCTTCAGGCAAATATGGGCTGGAGACAAGTCGGGCTATCCTTATGGGGCCGTTGGCAGCTCGGCGGAGGAACACTCTTGTGTGGCTCGTGTGAGCTACTATGTGCCCGCCCACTGCGTCTACGGAGTTGGCGAAGAACTGGTCGGGTTTCGCCATGACTTGGTTAGTAACTATGGCGACAGCGTTGAACCCTCGTGCGAGGCGGATTAGCCGATGCATGTGGTTGTTGAGACGTTGTTGTCTCTCTGCTAGCATCTCTCTGCCAATGTACTCGCTTCTGAAGTGGGATGTCAGCGAGTCGATGATGATTAGGCGGATATTGTTGTCCTTTATGATCTGGTCCGCTTTCTCCAAGAGAAGTATCTGATGGTCAGAGTTGTAGGCTTCCGAATAGATGATTCTCTGGGCTACATCAGTAGGCTCGAGCCCTGCTGTCTTGGCCATTCGCACGATCCATTCTGGGCGAAAGGTTTGTTCGGTATCGAGATACAAGGCGCCTCCATCAAGACCGCCCTTGTCGACCGGCAGTTGGACGTTGATCGCTAGTTGGTGGCAGAGGATGGACTTGCCTACGCCATATTCTCCATAGACCTCTGTGATAGTCTGTGTCTCGAGACCGCCACCGATCAATCCGTCGAAAGCTTTGCTTCCCGTTGTAAGGCGGCGTACGTTCGCCTTCATCTTCATGAGCTCATCTGCTCTTATGAAGGAGAGTGAAATGCTATCCCTGGCTTCTGCGATGATTTTTGCGGCTTGCTTCTCTCCTATTCCAGCGGGAACAAGTTCCCGTACAGTGGCTGTCGCAAGACTCTCGACTGTGTGAAAACCAAGTTCTTTCAGTTTCTCAGATGTCGAAGGTCCAACGCCCGGTAGGTCTTCTACAACTTCATACTTCCGGACTGCTTCCTGAGTCACTATCTTCTCACTCAACTAGTATGATCTTGAAATCTGTTTCGAGCTTATTTAAACTGCAAATGGAATGGCTCTGATTTAGAGCCGAGACGGTTCCGAAGCTAATCAGAGACAAGCGTGTTCAATGTACTTTGTTTCTGGTTTCGCAGGTTACAACACCCTTAATGTGAGTCCTGTTGGTTGTGCTGATGCGTTGAGGATCATTGGGGGTTGAGGGAGAGGAGGCCCAACCCAGGAAGAGCAATAGTAGGAGGTACATAGAAAATTTGTTGGGCTGGCCTAGCGAGGAGTCTACAGGGTTCGGGGTTTACCGGACCACTCTCTTTACCTCCCTATTCGAGTACTTCATCGTGCTCTTCTTCGGCACATGGCTAATCGTCGAGTACTTCTACAATGTCTATGAGCAGCAGTACTTCGGCTCGTTCAATCCAGTCTTCTTGGTCGCTGTCCTAATGGCGGCTTCGGCCTACGGCTTCATGAGAATAGTTTCCACCGTGAGAACCAGCCTCCGCCCAACAAGAATCCCGAAGAAAAACGAGGATGATTATTGATGAGAAAACTAGGCATTACCACAATCGCATCGTTTGCTGTGAACGTAATTTTGAGTCTGTGGCTGGTAAACCAGTACTACTACGATGCATACTTCCACTCCTACGTGGACGCTTCTTTAGGTCCGGTCTATCCTTTCATAGTCCTGACGGCAGGGCTAGGCGGTGGCTCAAGCCTCGGATACCTTCTCTTGAAAAGAAGACATGCGGGAGACGGGACAGGAAGACTAGAGAAAGCGAAACTGTTCAAGTCAAGTGGACCAGTTCAGACTCCTGGCACCCTTTCGTCCACTCCCCAGGGCAAGATGATGCCAACAGGACCTCCTCCGGGCCAAGTTTCTCGTCACACAGCATACGCGGTTCCGCCTCTCCCTAAGAGCTCAACTCCTTCAAGCGGCGGGGCACGGGGTACGATCCCCTCCTCGATGTCCGTTGCTTCGAAGACTGTTACTCCTTCCCTTTCAACGTCTCAGAGGCTAGACCAGCTTACTCAGCCGTCGACCTCGATCTTGAACTCTACGCTCAGGGATCAATTTAGACCGGAGCAAGCTTCTAGACCTTCGCCCCCCCTTCCTCCATCCTCGGCGCCCGGCCGCGGCGATAGCTCTCAGCCAGTGAACAGAATTCCACCTGAACCATCACGAATGAGTTTTCCATCACAGTGGAAGCCGGAACCGAGTCAGTCGGGTGAACGCGGTCCTGACTCGACCGTTTTTCCGAGGCCAGGTCAAATAGACACGAAACCGGGAGCAGAATCTCCAGGCTTCGGCGGTCCGGTTGGTCAGGTTCCGAAACCTCCTCAGGCATCTCAGACTCCCTTCCCGGTTTCGAAGTGGGTGTCTCCCGAGCAGAGAGCGGGGGGCCAGTGGACTGACCCGGTTCCGAAGCCCGGGCTTGCGGCGCCTCAGAAATGGGGCCCTCCACCAGGCCAAGGGATTCCGCCCCGGCCCCCTCAGGGGGTCCCACCTCGACCCGGTTCTGGCGCAGTTCCTGGACCTACCGGACAACGCCCGCCCTTTCCACCGGGGCAGGGTGGTCCGCGGCCACTTGGTTATCCCAACCCAGCTAGACCTGGACAACCAGGGCCTGTTGGAGTCTCTCTACCTTTCAGGCCTGATCAACCTCGTCCCACCGGGCCAGCTCCACAAGGGAGACCGGTCCAATCTCCCGGTGGGCCAATGCCTCAACCCTGGAGCCCGCCGAAACCTGCAGAGAAGGGAGAGCCAGGAGGGGTTTCTCAAGGCAGGGACCTCGCAAATTCTCCACCTCCTCGACCATCTCAGTTCGGAGCTTCAGAAAGCTCACGGCCGACTGACGAAAAGACTGTTGAGCCGAGCTCTCCTGGTGGGGAGATGGATTGGGACACCGCGCTCGATACGATACTGAAAACGCTGAAGAAAGATCGGGGAGTAGGAGAGAGGACGTAGAGACCTTGGGGAGAGTCTGGAAGTTACAACAAGGATTTGCTCATTCGAACGTACAGGTATTCCAGTCTCCGCGGGCGTGGGAAGTGTCTATTTGAGAAGACTATTGATCAAGCTTGTTGCCATCGAAACAGCCCTAGTCGGCTGGCTCTCCTACTGGGTCTTTCTTGTCTACGCCAACAATCCTTCTGTAAGCGCGGGGCTAATCGATCAACTCACAAGATTTCCCCAGCTCGCCTTCACCACCGTCGACATCGCGGTCATGGTAATCATCGCAGCGTTCGCGATCACTCTTGCCTTCAAGTTCCACCGCGGTCTTCGACCAGGCATCCGATTGGAGAGAGCGCTGCAGATGTTAGAGAACCTGATGAAGAGGAACCTGGTTCTCGAGGCTCAAGTAGCAGAGCTAAGGGTGGAGAAAGTGGAGAAGGTCCATCCAAGTACATCACCATCGTCGTCAAGCATCTCGGTTCCCGGTCTTCCGGGATCAAGCTTCTCAGCCGCAATGGCTCCATCGCCGGGCGAGCCGCGTCCAGGGTCTTGGGAGAAGGCTTTCAGAACTCCACTCGAGGCAGGTCCGCCTATGCCGAAGATTCGGAAATCAGGCGTCTCCGAAGCTCCCTTTCAGAATGAAACGGGTCTTCCTCCGCCTAGAATAGAAGCGAAGCCTCCGCTGTCTGCTTCAGCAAACCCGCCATTGATCATATCCGAGAAATCGCCGGTCTCAAGTCCGGATGCCGACGATAAGTTCTCGGAGAGACCAATGGTTGTTTCCTCCGCTTCCGCCTGGGAGGACAGTCCCAAGTACGTCGGGGAGTCTACCGGTGTTCTGACACCTTCACCTATTCCGAAGAAGGTGGCTCGCTTTACCTCTGACTCAGGCGGGCTCAATCAGCCCTACATTCCGGTTCCCGCTCCACGAATGCCTCCTCCAAGCGTGATCGTTGGTCCGATGAACCAGAAGCCCTCTTCTACAGGCAGGCAGGCACCTCGTCCCATTGTTCATCCAACGTTTCCGAGCAAGCCATCGATCAAAGAACAACCTCCTGCTTTTAGTGTTCCAGAATCGAAGCCGGCTACTGCGCCGATCATCATCGACAACCCTGAGTCCCGAGCTATTGATCTGAAATCCTCCGAAAACACTACCGCTCTTGTCTCGCTGAGCGAGGGGACGCAGGAGAAACCGCCTGACAAGCCAGCTGAAGGCTACAAGAAAAAACCCGCTCGCGAAGAAGACTAAACGAATTCTCTAAACGCTTTCTATACGGAACCATCTGAGGCCTACTTTCACAGGGGTCTGTGGGAACTCACTCATGCGACGCGAGGATCGGTCGCTAAGACCCCCTATTTTCTAGAACACCACACCCACTGTCTGACAGCGATAATGGGCGAGACCGGCTATTCAAGGCACAATCTGGGTCTAGATGGCTCGACGAAAAACGCGATTAGCCCAGCGAATCTAGCGGTCATCTTGCGACGACCTCCCTGATTCAAGATCAGGGCTCAAAATGTTCGATTTATCGAATTCGCTAAAGACTCGTGGGACGCAACCTTTCGTCTTGCACTAAGGGTTATTTTCTGATCTGCTCTTGCCACCGTACATAGTGAGGAATTCCTCGTGATTCGTTGCCCAACGTGCGGAAATGATGTTGTGTATTCTCCAATTCCTTCTCTGTACTTCTGTCTGGAACAAATGCTCGGCGAGAATATTACTATCCGCGTGGAGTGCAAGCCTTGGGTACCAGAGGACGCACCGGCCGAAGATTTGCTCAAAATGACTGAAAGAATCGAGAAATTAGCACTAGAACTTAGACTCTAGATGGGCTTCGCATTTGAGCGAGCTCGCCCAAGCATGGAACAAAAATCTCGGTCCTTATACTCTACATCTCGGATGCAGAGAGAAAAGGGTTTGAACTTGGAATTCTTCCTAGGCCGGAGGGGTTCGACTTGGAATTCAAACTCTCTGGCTTTCCCCGGAGGGAATCTTGTCACGAATTTATTCGATCAACTTTGCAACGGCTATTTCTCCGATAGTTTTGGGTTGCGTTGAAGGAACTTAGCCTGTCAATGTGGAACTGGTGACTTGAGCCGCTCGCTTGCTCTCCCTATGTCCACGTGGCGTGATTCGTGGGCGGGATTTCAGCTTCTCAGACAGATCAAATCGTAAGTCCGAGATTCGGCTAGCGATGCTTTAGAAGGGTGGCGTTACGTAGTGCCAACCAGTCTATCAAAACGTCCACCATTACACTCGATGCTCTCGACCCGATTCTTTCCTATCACGAAAAATTGCTCCGGCTCTGTCGAGCTTTCATTAAAGCTTGGGCTGAAGCATTCACTTCTGGTCGCCGCCGTTCTACACACAAATATTCTCACTCCAACATTTCGACCGCAAAGGTAAGAATCAGCCAGAACTGGCCACGCGATCGAGAGAATTGATCTCTGAGTGGATGAATTACTAACCTTAATCTCGGGAAAGGAACAAACCGGTTCCCCAACACAACGGGATAGAATGACAGTATGACTACAATGGGACTGCAACGACCGACTGGCAACCGCCGAGTAGCCGTTCTCCCGTTGGCCAACATGAGTTCAGATGCCAGAGACGAGATCTTCTCCGACGGCATGACCGAGGAGCTGATCTCTGCGCTCTCGAAGATTGCGGGTCTGAGAGTCATAGCACGAACTTCTGTGATGAGGTACAAGAACTCCAAGAAATCCATCGGTGAGATCAGCAAAGAACTCAACGTCTCAGCCATACTCGAGGGAAGCTTAAGAAGAGCCGGAAACAAGATCAGAATCACAGTTCAGCTAGCGGACCCGAAAACAGAAGAACAACTATGGACTGAGAAATACGATAGGGATCTGGAAGATATTTTCGCTGTCCAGAGCGAAATCGCTCAGAAGGTAGCAGGCGAGCTAGAGATCCAGATCAACAAGAGCGAGAAACTCAACCTCGACAAGAAAGCAACAGATAGCAAAGAGGCGTATACCCTCTACCTCGAAGGCCGCCACTTCCTAAACACAAGAACAGAGGATGGGCTGAAGAGGGCCATTGAACTGTTTGAAAGAGCGCTAGCAAAGGATCCCCAATACGCGTTAGCCTACACGGGTGTCGCCGATTCCTACGCCGTGCTTGCCCTGCTAGAATTTCTACCGCCGAAAGAGGCTTTTCCAAAGGCAAGGACCGCTGCCGAGAAAGCGCTCGAAATCGACAACAGACTCGCCGAAGCACACACATCACTGGGAGCCGTAAGGTTCCAGTATGACTAGGACTGGGAAAACGCCGAGAAAGAATTCAAGCGAGCCCTCGAACTCAATCCCAGCTACGCACCAGCCCACCAATTCTACGCCGACTTCTTGAAATCTCAAGGACGATTCGACGAGGCCTTAGCAGAAATGAGCCATGCGGAGGCACTTGACCCTCTTTCTCTCGCAATCAATACCGGAGTCGGACATGTTCTGTACTTGAGCAGGCAATACGACCGAGCAATCGACCAATACCAGAAGGCGATAAAGCTGAATCCTGAATTCGTCCAGGCACGCCTTTGGTTCGGCAGACCCTACTTGCAGAAACGAATGTACAAGGAAGCAATTGCTGAACTAAACCACGCCGTGGCCCTATCAGGCGGTAGCACGATCTCACTTGCAATGCTAGGTCATGCGTACGCGGCCGCAGGAAACAAGAAGGAAGCTGAGAAGATCAGCGAAAAACTCATGGAGAGGTCCAAGCACCAGTACGTCCCATCTTATTGGATCGCAATGTTGCGGATCGGCTTTGGAGACAAAGATGAGTCATTCACATGGCTTGAAAGAGCCTTCCAAGAACGATCCAGCTGGTTGGCATGGGCTGGAGTTGAGCCGAGATTCGACGCCTTACGATCCGATCCGAGATTCGCATCGTTAATGGCCAAGATGAAGCTCAAACCACCGAGGGATACGGCACTAGGCATTCGCGGATGGCTTAAAGGCCCGAGCAAATAGTCGTCAGTCATTGCGGAGAAAAACCTTGGATTCCTTGCTTGACCCCATCTACGGAGACCGGTAGGAGATCGATGGAGAAGATTGTTCGGGAACGTTTAGATACGTTCTCCCGCCTACTAGACTCGTCTCTGAATGCCCGAGCTTGACGATGTGGATGCCAGGATACTAGGGATCCTTGTTGAGGATGGGCGTCGGTCTTTTCGTGAAGTCGCTCGTCGCGCTGGCGTAACCACCCCGACTGTTCAAGCCAGAGTCAAACGAATGATGGAAGAGGGTCTCATCAGCAAGATATCTCCTATCTTCGATGTCTCCAAATTCAAGCAGGGCCTGGTTTTCCATCTCTATCTTCGGGTCAACCCAGCTGAGATCGAGAAGATCGCTCACAAGCTCGAGAAAACTACAGAGGTTCGCGGCATCTATCTCACGACAGGAGAAAATAACCTAACACTCCGAGTCGCGGTTGACAGTCTAGAACAGCTGCAACGCCTCACAGAAACACTAGACCGGGAGCTTGGGATCAAGCAGAACTCCAGCCAGATGGTCGTCCGGATCTTCAAAGACGATCAAACAGTTATCGTAAGTCCAGGGACCCAGGTCCGCCTCAAATGCGAAACCTGTGGCGAACCAATAGGAGCAAAACCCTTCGTTCTAAAAGTCGCAGGGCATGAACGATTCTTCTGCTGCCCAAGTTGCCAAGAAAAGTTTCGCGAAAAATATGAGCCCAAGCTTAAGGGACTATCACTCGCCATCGAAGCCCCAGAATAGCCAAGCGCGCAATCGACCTAGGGTTCGTCCGACTTTACATTTGTAAACCCGAGCAGTTTAGAGACGCCTCACCGCTAGGCGGTCATGGCAAAAGACCCCGTATGTGGTATGTATGTGGAAGAGGGAGAACATGCCCTCAAGACCACCCGCTACGGGACAACGTACTACTTTTGCAGTGAAACCTGCCTAGTTGAGTTTCAAGCGCCAGAGAAGGCCATTGCCCGCCTAAAGCGGCTCGTAGCTCTAGGAGCACTTCTCACCGTTCCGATCGCGGCCCTAACCTATCTTCCGATAATTTCTGACAGAGCTACCAACAACCTCGTCATGTTCTTCCTTTCTCTTCCAGTTCAGTTCGTCGTCGGGTTCCGTTTCTATCGCGGAAGCTACGACGCGTTAAGATCCAGAATCGGCAACATGGACTTGTTGATCGGCCTCGGAACATCAGCAGCCTGGATCTACAGCATAACCGTAACTTTCGTCCCCGGATTCTTTCCAGGTAGCGCGACCTACTTCGAGACCTCAGCAATCATCATCACACTGATCCAGACAGGGAATCTTCTCGAATACATTACAAAGGGCAAGGCTTCGGAGGCGGTTCACAGACTGCTGAATCTACAGCCTTCAATGGCTCACGTGATACGAGATGGAGTTGAGTCCAGCATACCTATCGAAAAGGTCGAGGTCGGTGACGTTCTCATTGTTCGTCCAGGGGAAAGGGTCCCGGTTGACGGTAAAGTGGTTGACGGAAGCTCAGTTGTTGACGAGTCGATGATAACCGGTGAGAGCTTGCCAAATGACAAGCGAATCGGTGACGAAGTAATAGGAGCAACAATCAACAAATCCGGTCTACTCAAGATTCAGGCGATAAAGGTCGGTCAAGACACTGTTCTGTCCCAGATAGCCAAGCTGGTCGAAGAAGCCCAGGTCGGAAAGGCACCGCTCCAGCGATTGGCAGACAGAGTCTCAGCGTATTTCGTTCCTGCGGTCATACTAATCGCGATAGCGTCTTTCATGTTCTGGTACTTTGTCGCGAGCATAGGACTCGCGTTCTCACTTCTCGCCTTCGTCTCCGTAGTAATCATCGCCTGCCCTTGCGCGTTAGGAATTGCGACCCCAGCGGCTTTGCTCGTCGGGACCGGCAAGGGAGCGGAGAACGGAATTCTGATCAAAGGAGGCGACCAGCTGGAGCTGGCTCACAAAGCGAACACGATCATCTTCGACAAAACCGGAACCCTGACGAAGGGTAAGCCTGCCGTGACGGATATTGTTCAGATTGGACCCCTATCGGAGACGCAGATACTCGGCTACGCCGGTTCCGTGGAAAAGGGCAGTGAACATCCCCTAGCCCAAGCAGTAGTCGATGCAGCCGGGAAGATGAACGTCGCCCTATCCGACCCTTCCGATTTTGAAGCCTTGGCTGGCCTCGGTGTCAGGGCTACGGTGCAAGGACGAGAAGTTTTGCTGGGGAACACTGATCTGATGGACAGGTTCTCTGTCCCGGTAGATAGCTACGCCGGGAAGCTGACAGCTCTCCAACTTCAAGGAAAGACAGCTACTATTCTTGCTGTGGACCGGGACCCTGTTGCGATCATCGGTCTTGCTGACACGGTTAAGGAAACGGCTGCCGTAGCCGTCAAGGCGTTGAAATCAATGAGGCTGGACGTGGTGATGCTCACGGGTGACAATGAACGAACGGCCAAAGCCATTGCCCAGAACCTTGGAATTGACAATGTCATCTCTAGTGTCCGTCCGGATCAAAAGGAGGCGCGTGTCCGGAGCTTCCAGGCGGAGGGCAAGAAGGTCGTCATGGTTGGAGACGGGATAAACGATGCCCCAGCACTGGCCGCAGCGGACGTTGGGATAGCCATTGGCAGCGGGACGGACGTGGCAAAAGAGACAGGTGGAATAATCCTCATCAAAGACGATCTGACGGACGTTCCTAAAGCCCTACTATTGAGTAGGGCAACTGTGAGCAAGATAAAACAAAACCTTCTCTGGGCCTTCGTCTACAACGTCGCTCTCATCCCGATAGCCGCAGGGATTCTAGTCCCGTTCCTAGGACCAGGGATCTACCAGGTCTTACCACTCTTAGCAGGAGGGGCAATGGCAATCAGTTCAGTAACGGTTGTTTCCAACTCGCTCCTGCTTCGAAGGTTCAATCCGAAAATCTAGGGAGGTGAGCCAGTGCAAAAAGACCCAGTTTGCGGAATGATGGTGGACGAGAAAAAGACCAAGCTCCAATCAACCTATCAAGGGAAGAACTTCTACTTCTGTTCTAGTGCTTGCAAGACTACTTTCGACAAATCTCCACAAAAATACGCGAGCAAGTAGCCCTCATTCCATGAGCGGGATGGCGGCTTGTCCAGAATAGAATTCGACGACAGCTATTCTGAGATTCTTATAGGGCTCGCGGATGACGCGGCAGGGTGCGGCTAGCCCACGTCTCGCTCCTCGGGACGCTTATCGGAGCAGGTTTCTGGGGCCTTTCAGGTACAGCGGCTCAAGCTCTGTTCCAAACCTACCAATTTCCGGTCATAGCGCTTGTTACAATCCGAACACTCGTGTCAGGGTTGATACTCTTCATCATCGTCCGCCCCACAAAACCGAGAAGACCTCTCCGCCCACTTCTCAGTCTATCCGTTTTTGGTTTCGCAGGTTCTCAGTTGGCCTATCTGGGCGCGATCCAGTTTTCGAACGCAGCTACAGCAACGCTGCTGCAGTTTCTGTTTCTGCCGATTGTCGCTGGCTATGAAGCGGTGAAAGGGGTGTTACGTTGGTCGGTTCAATGGACCGTTTCGCTACTATTGGCGATGGTAGGGACCTTGTTCTTGGTCGGAGGAGTGCCCGGCTGGAACTTTCGCATACTGGTAACCACAAACGGAGTATTGTTCGGGTTGTTGGCGGCTGTCTCGGGAGCATACTACACTCTCGCCTCGCGTCCTCTTGTCCAGGCTCATGGGCCTTGGTGGGTTACGACCTGGGGATTTGCGATTGGCGGATTGGTGACAGTGCCTTTTGGCGTGGAGTCGTTTCTGAACTATCAAATGCCATCGACACCGTATGGGCTTGGAGGATTGGTCGGGCTCGTTGCTTTCGTTATTATCTTCGGGACGATTCTGGCCTACGGTCTCTATTTGGCTGGTTTGCGACGGCTGTCGGCCACCGAGATTGGTTTAGCTTCCTCCTCGGAACCGATTGTGGCAGCTGTGGCGGCATTCGTTTTCCTTGGTGTAATCTTGACTGGTACACAATATCTAGGCGGGGCTCTGATCATTCTGGCAGTTGTCCTTCTCGCTTCTCGAAAGGTTGAGAATGCCACTAGTTCGTAGATCCACACTCGAAATAGATAGGCGGCGGAAATCAGCCGCCGCTCTGACTGACCTACTCCCAACTGCGTCGTGACAAATCGTCAGCTATGTGCGTGTGGGGAATATCATCGTGAGTTCTCAAGTGTCTATCCCGGGAGATTCGAACTCTCGGGAAACGCCGAGGGACCATTAACCAAGGTTCCCTTCTGTGGCATCAGTCTTCGGCTATCCATTCTGGAGGGTGGTACGCAGAAGCAACGGCAGCATTCCAAAGCCGACAGGCTTGTGAGTCTCAGTTCCTTCGGTGGAGCATGAAGAAATCCGACGGTTTCTTTCCTCTACTGAGGGCGAAAGATGTTTCAGTAGGTCATGTGAAAGCCTAACTGGAATCCTGTGTCGGCGGTTACGTTGACATAGTAATCGCCTCCGTGGCTGAAATAGAACCCTGACCCGAGCGTGTCGATCACGACTGCTACCCTAGCGCCATGCGAACCTATCGTCTGATTCGGATGAGACGAATAATCAACGGCACCGTTGCTACCGGCGTTCTGAATTATCAGGCTGGCTACTGTTCCGCTGGACGTGCCAGAATTTTGTACCCAGATCGTAGCGACCGTCGGATTTTGCTGGTTTTGGTCGTAGCTGATCGTGTAGTTGACAAGCTGAAGGACGACAGGCGGTTGCTTACCTGGACCAAAAGACAGAATAGAGGTAAGCCGTCCAGTAGCGTATGCGTAGCCAAGAATCGAGCTTGCGGCTATCACCGCGATGACCAGAGGTAACACCAAGCGTTTCCAGACAGGGCGTCTCGATTCGGACATTCTTGTTCACAGTCTATTTCTCCACTCTGACACATGAGAAATGTGTCCCATCTGAACCGATGTCACGGGAACATGAGAGTAAAACCCTCTCAAAAAAGCGGGAAAAGGCGAAATGATAAGAGAAAAAGGGGCATGTTTCTGTTTATTTTGCCAGTGTGTGGTATTGTTTATGGAACCCAGTAGACTGTCCAGCTGTTGACTGTGAAGGTTGCCTTCACCGGATGGCTTCTATCGACGTCCGATTGATTGTTGAGAGCGCTGTTAACGTATATTTGTGAATGCCAACAGTAGCTTGGACAGAATCCCGAAGCAGCTTCGTACACATAACTGGTGATTCCAAGATGGAATACATTGCTGGAGTCCGTGTAGTAGTAGTCGAAGGAAGACCCAGTGGTTGCAATAGTGTACTGTGAGGAAGGATAGTAGGGATACCACCATGGGTTGGGGAGAGGAGCATTTATTGACATTCCGTGAGACCTAGTTAAGGTGTCGGTTGTCGGATAAGAGTGTACGTGTATTGCAGTCGGTCCCGTGTATGTAGCGTAGCTGCATGAGGGTGAACCCCCAATGAGATCGGTGCCCCATGAAACACTCGATGGCGTCCATTGTATCGTGTAGAATTGTGCTCCATCTTGATTGGGAAGCTGAGCGCAAGAAGCAACATTGTAGGCCTCTAGCATAAGGTAGCCATCAGGTTGGGCCGAGCTCGTGATGTAACACTCGTTGTTGGATTTGCCGTTACCGTTATCGTCCACAAATATGTAGTATCCTGCATTGCCAGATCCGTTGCAGCTGCTCTGATAAGACAATTCCAGCGCGATTTGGTCGCCCGTGTTCACCTTGATGGGAGGTGTGTAGGTAGCGGTACCGCTCACCACATAGAAGGCTGATATCCACCAATACGCGCCTCCAATCCCTTGACATACTCCGAGAAGGAAATACCCATCACACCCATAAGCTAGTACTGGTTGAACGATCCATGCACCATTGTTGGGTTCTATTCCATTCCACAGGAAAATTATCGGGTTCGTGCTGGTGTCAGAGGGCGCCGATGGCACGTTGAGGTAATTGAAAAGGTAGGTGATAGCAGTATTAACGCTGCTCGAGGCCCCCTCGACCCAGCCGCCGAGGTTGGGAAGAAATGGCACTGGATGACTGTTCTGACAATCTTGCCGAGTGTTTTGGGTCAGGTTTCCCGAAGGAAACCTTACTGTGACCCCGCTTGTGCTCGCGCTCGTTATAGTGCTGCCGCTCGGAACCGGAATTGCACAATTACTGCCTGTGGGCGACGTGATGGGCAGACTTCCGTGAGCCACGCTAAGCTGCGGTGCAGCGCTGAGCGTTCCGATCACGACAAGCAATACTGCCAATCGAGGTATCCGAATGGAATGCAGCTGTATTCGAACACTTGTGAACATGGCCTGTAACATTTCATGTCGCATATTTTGTTTCCAAACTCTTTTTTTTCTGCGTCATGGCGTCGTGCTCAGTTCTGGTAGAGTGGAGTGATCGGATTTAAGATATATAGCTAGGAGAATGTCAAGACTGAAAGTAATGTGAAACAGATGCTCAATGTCTTAACAGCTGATTTTTGGTCCCATCAAAGAGTTAGGAAAAAGAGGAATGCCTCTCCTTTCGGAGAGGCTTCTCTGCTGCGGTGTGTGTCATTCCAATTCCGTTGAATTGATTAGTGGGCGGACCGCGGAGACAGCAATGCTCAATACTCTTCAGACACTTGCTGGCCGTTGCTACTCACGTCTTTCAGGTAATTGTCTGGGAGCATCCCATGACGTACGTGATGCTTTTGCAAAATCTTACGGGGGTCGAAGTTCGGACGCACAGCTCCAAACATGATGCCCGCGACGAACTCTTGTTCACGAGTTCAGAGTCGATAGGAAGGCCGCAGGGTCTGCTGCTTCTCGAACCAATGACGGAACCGGTGTGAATGCACTAGCCACCACTCTTCAATGTTTACCCGCTTCGCATAGTGTCTCACGAGTCGCCTGGCCGTCCGGGTCCCAACGAGGACAAGTCTTCCACGTCCCCTTCGTATTCGGCTAGGATCTAGCCGGTCTGAAGCTACAGGAACTTTCGGCGCTTGGGTCCTCGCAGTCATAGGGACCAAGGGATTTAGCGAGGCCCGGAGCTCTTCGACCTGGAAATCATCGCTGGGTTATCATAACAATGGGTTCGGGAAGACACACCGGATTTGTAACGGGAAAGATCCCACCCGAAACACTGTTGCGCACAGTCTACACTAATCTAGGGAAAAAGGACAAACGAGTTCTTGTGGGCCCGGGAATCGGTCGCGACTCCGCTGCAGTCAAGCAAAATGGCACCATCCTTGTCTTTACCACTGATCCAATCACTGGGACACCCAGTCACATTGGACAACATTCAGTCGAAATTAACGCAAACGACATCGCTACGACCGGAGCTCGGCCAAAATGGTACCTGTGCACAATCCTGCTTCCGGTAGGAACCAGAGAAGACTCCCTGAGAGAGATCACGAGAGAGATTCACGAAACGGCGAAACGACTTGGGATCGCAGTTGTCGGAGGTCACACTGAAGCGACTCCAGGACTTGACCGGCCAATAATTTCCGGTTTCATGGTCGGAGAGACACGGGGGAGAGTTCTGAGCGCCGAAAATGGGAGGCCAGGAGACAGGATTCTCCTAACCAAGACGGTCGGCCTGGAGGGAACTGCAATTCTCGCGCGAGACAAGGCAGCACTCCTGAAGAAGAAAGGCGTCCCCGAGGGTCTGTTGAAGCTAGCGAGAAGCTACCAGGAGCAGATCAGTGTTGTCGAAGAAGCTCTTCTCACAGCCAAGCTGAAAGGGGTCCATGCCCTGCACGACCCGACTGAGGGGGGAGTGTTGAATGGATTGTGGGAGATGGCCGAGGCATCAGGTCTTGGCGTAGAGGTGTGGGCTGAGAAAATTCCGGTGGCTCCCGCCACGAATATCATTTGTCTGACGTTGGGCCTCGACCCTCTAAAGTTGATGAGCTCTGGAACGCTCCTCTTAGCTGTAGAACCCTCCAGGCGCTCGGCCGTTCAGAAAGCTCTCCAGAAAACCCATGTCAGGCTGACCGAGGTTGGAAGGCTGACCTCCCGAAATAAGGGTCGAGTTCTAGTGAGACGTGGAAAGCGGCTAGTTCTGAAATCCGTTTCGCGAGATGAGCTCTACAAGCTAGCCTGATGGCTGGGAGTTCGCCTTGAATGGTTCTTGGAGAAAGAAGATCAAGAGCATCATTGCAAGAGCTAACCCGCCCATAAAGAACCATCCCGCGGGATAGCCGTTAGCCGCGGCGAACAGAGTAAACCCGATTGTTACACCGAAGCTTCCTAGAATCTGGACAGAATTGATTATGCTGATCCCGAGAGGAGCGTATTCATGACCTACCTCGGGGTACTGGCTGACGCTAGCGTACATTGTTGAGAAGACCATCGCGTCGAGGAAGCCGACGGCGGGAATGAGGAACCAGAGTCCGTTTGCTGGAGAGGCTCCGAACAGTGCTATTCCAATCGCGGTTAGAAGTCCTGGGACAAGGATGAAGATCTTTCGTTGCCTTAACCGATCCGAGAGATAGCCACCGATTGGACCTCCGAATATGCTCGCGAACATAATCAACGAGGCAAGTAGTCCAGCAATATCTGCGCGAAACGCCAGTGAAGTGCGTAGGTAGTATTCTAGGAACTGCGACGCGGTGAAAATGCCCCCCCATAGTCCCAGGACGCCGAACCCGATAATCCAGATATTGCGATTCTCGAAAGCACGCCGCATCGACCTACGTTCTTTTCTCATTGTACCATCTCGCGGGATGACGATCTGACCGATTCCGACTGAGACTAAACCAAGCACGCCCCCAAGTATCAACCCTAGGTGCCAGTTGATCGCTTCGATAACGATGACCCAAACGAATAGTCCTAAGCCGCCTCCTATGTTGAAGCAGCTATTGTAGAGTCCGAGGACTAGTCCCTCTTCTTCCGGCTTGAAGAGAGGCGTCAAGATGCCGATGGCCGGTGCGAAGAATAGTGCCGCGCCAACCCCCAGGAGGAACCTGGAAACAAGGAGGACCGGGAAATTGGGTGATAATCCCTCTCCTACTCCCGACAGAGAGAGAACAAGCATTCCGAGTTGGGAGGTATTCTTGGGACCCCAACGGGCAGAAGCGATTCCGGCCGGAATTTGGAAGACCCCAGCGCCTACGAGGAAGGAGGCTGTTAGAATTCCGAGAGCGACGGGGCCGAGTTGAAAGTCTGCACTGATTAGAACGAGCGCGGGTGCTATGTTGAACCAGTTAATGGTGTAGATGACCCGAGACGTTAGAACTGAGGATAGGACGAGCCATCTTTTCTCCAAAAGGAATCGTCGGTCCGTTTCAAAAGCGATGTTTTGGGTTATTTGAGGGTCCGGGTCTATTGTTCCATGGATATGGACGGGTCCTCTCTCATTCTCGCCCTGCTACCGCCGGGTCTCAAGATCCACTTCATCTAGTCCCAAGGGACATGTCCGTTGGGCCAGAGCTTTCATCCACGATATCCTAAGATGACTTCGGTATCGGGTCAACATTCTTGCCCACTTCTAGGCGAGTAGAAAGAGGACTGCCGCTCTAACGTGGTGGTGTTGTTACTTATGGATTTCGGAGGGGTTATTGTTTCAACCGCTTGGTCCATCCATCAACTTCGGACCGTAGTTTTCCTAGCGCATCTTTCAGTTCTCCGCGGGGACTACCCCAACATCGGGGTTTCGCAAATCTCGGTTCGCCCCGACAACGCCCTTGCTTGTCAGGAAACCAACCCTGAGGCTTGCGCAAGCGGTAATGTTGTGTTTCTGGGTCTAATAGTTCGACCTCGTTTGTCTCACATTTGACCAATCCCAATCCTGACAATTCGCTTAGGCGACCAGACGCTCCACCTTTGAAGGGTACGCTGTTTCCACTGTCAACACAAAACTGGCGAAGTTTGGGAAAAACTCGTTCAATCCAATGCCGTGTTGAAAGTCGTCGGCTTTCTCTGCGTTCAAAACAGCCAGAACCAGTTGGTGAGCCTTGCTTAGTCGTGAGATCTTTTGGCCGAATCCGCGCCTGTACCCTTCCGATTGATCGTCCTTCGAGTAAGGAGATAGCCGCATTCTGGGCATTGGTCGGTGGGGTCTGCGCCTTTGAACGGAAACGTCCCCTTCCCTGAGACTTGCTTCCTGATGGCGTGTCCCCAGTTAGGGCATTTGTTCTCTATCCTTGCTAACTTTGGTAATCTAGTGTTCCTGGCAGTCAATCGACGGGACCCGTGATGTCGTCAATCCTGCCCTTTCGATTCTTTCCTGCACGTTGTTCGGTCGAATAACCCAGTTCGTCACCTCCTACAATTTGCGAGTAGATGGGAGCCGAATCAGGTAATCTGTCCTGTGTTATGAAACCTACACGACTCTTCTCCGGCTCTTGGTCCAAAATTTCGGGCGGGCTGCGTTTCCAGTCATCGTGCAGATGCGCGGTTCCAACGCCAATCTATGCATCGACGAAATTGTCACGATCCACCGGGTGATGCCCGTCTTGCCATTTCAAGCGCACGACACCCGTGGGCGTTTCGTTAGTATAGGAATCAGTCACTTGTTGGCGGGCAGGATAGCTCTGGGCGACCGTTGGATCAATCTCGCGTTTGTCTCTGTTGTTGTCCCTTAAATTGCGTGGGCATTCTTCGCCAAGCTTATAGCCGTCTACCGCCGCACGTTTTGCCTTCTCTTCTTCAAGGCTGATTTTGTTTTCACTCACTTCTTCCACCACCACTTCGATTGGGTTTCGGTGTTTGCGGCTCGTTCGTCCGTCAGTTTTTCGATCATTGTAAGGGCTTCTTGAGCCAACGGAACCAGCCTTTGAAGCGAAAGGCCATATTCCATCTGTCGGGCCGGATTCTGGGCTTCCCGTCGAATCTCTTCGAGCGAGTTGCGAATATCATGCGGAAGACTCAACTGTTTTCGACGTCAGCCCCGGATAGTTCGGGGAACATCGATTTTTGAGTCTGGGGTGCTTTTGTATCGGGTTGATTCGAGAGCGCTTCCCAAATTCGGTAGACTTCAACAACACGAATGATCTCGGCGATTATAACGCTCATTCTGCCAACACCAGACTTTCTTTGTGTAATCGGCGAGGCGCCCCCAACTGCAAGTGACTTCGCGCGTGTCGGGCGTCGCTTGTATGTCAAGCCTGAGGTGACTCATCTGGGATAGATATAGATGGGCAGGACAGTCATCGGACCCAAGACGGTTCCTCGCTGCGCGAACGAATAAAGCCTTACCCGCAGGCCGGCGATTAGAGTCTGCTAGAGTTTTGGCCGGGATCAATGTAACGCCTCTTGCTTTCGAGAGCCTTGGGGTCCGCTCGATGTGCACTTTAGTGCAGACTAAGGACGTTACGGTCTTGTTGGACGCCGGTGTGGCGTTGGGACCTAGGTTCCGGTTGATGCCTCATCCGAGAGAATTCCGAGCACGAGATGAGGCCAGGAAAAGGATCGAGGAGGCATCAGACAGGGCAAAGGTCGTAACCATCTCCCACTATCATCATGATCATCACACACCGAATTTCGTTGACCCTGTTTGGCTGGGGAGCAGTCCGGAATCCTTCGAACGAATCTACAAAGGAAAGATCGTACTTGCCAAGGACAGTCGTCGAAAGATCAACACAGCGCAGAGAAGGCGCGGTTGGATGTTTCGCCAAGCCACAGAAAAGTTAGCGGAGAAATTCGAGGCTGCAGATGCGAGAAGCTTCGAGTTCGGTGGAACCAAGCTTAGATTTCCCAGTCCTGTTCCTCATGGGGAAGGCGAGTCAGAGCTGGGATGGGTGTTGCCCTGTATTATCGAGAAGGCGAGGGAGAGGGTATTTTTTGCTCCTGACGTCCAGGGACCCGTTGTGGAAGAGACTGTTGATCTGATCCTCAAAGAGAAGCCTCGCTTGCTTATCATGGGGGGTCCGCCAACTTATCTTCAAGGATATCGAATCAGCGACGACTTCTTTCGAATAGCCCTTCGCAACATGGAGAAGATTCTCAGTAACATTCCAACTGTGGTAATAGACCATCATTTGCTACGCGATGAGGGGTGGTCCAATTTTCTCGAACCCGTAAGAAAATCAGCAGAGAAGGCAGGTAACAAGCTGGTAACTGCATCCGAGCTGGTAGACAAGAAGCCGGACCCGTTAGAGTGCAAGAGGCAAAGCCTCTACGAAAAAGAGAAGGTTAGCAAGGAATTTCTGGAATGGACCAATCTCCCAGAGGAGAAACGGAGCGACAAGCCCCCTCCTCTAACAATGTAGACGCAGCAGTCCCCATCAGTCTCAACTGCGCTTCATATGGAAGGCTGAGAGCCGCACCGATTTATTCTAAGATAAGGGTGACGGAAAATTCAGATTCTCACTGCCTATTATGGCCTAATTCCTGACATGTTCGCTAAGCTCTATAAGGAGCGCAGCAAAGCACCCCGTCTATAGCTGCTAGGAGGTGTAGTAGTCAGGTGAGCCGAGGAAATTTTGGCGGTCCTAGAGAAATGCACAAAGCAACTTGTGCCGATTGTGGAAAGGAGACAGAGGTTCCTTTCAAACCAACATCAGGGAAACCAGTATACTGTAGGGACTGTTTCCAGAAACATCGAAAATACTAATCCCTAAACAAGAAGAGTCCCTGCTTGGACCTTCTCCCAACATCTTCCAATTTCTCGATTCTTTTCATCGTGCTCATTCTCGGATCTAGCCATCTGCTGAGCACTCGGCTGGTTACAAACCGTTACCTGAATATGGGAGTTCTCGGGTCTTTGCCAATTGGGAGCTTTCAGATTGGGTTCACCTTACAAACCAAGCAGACACCTTTAGCGCCCCACTAAGCCAATGAGAGAACCCTCTCCGTCATCGAGCCGGACGACAACCCTTCCAGATGTTACTTAATTCGTCTACGAATGGCTTCATCGCAAATAGAAAGAGAATCAGCAATTCTCGCTGCGTCGCCCCTGGCGATTCCCAATGGTCTGTTTTCCATCTACCTCTGGAGCATTCTCGTGATCTGTCTCTTTGCCTGTTCCAAAGCCTCGTTCACTTTGTCCAGCTCAACAACAACTTCCTCCTGGATGGTTAGTTCTCTGATCTTCTTCGCTTCCTTGAGAGCTTCGTTTATGTCATGTGAAATCTGCTTCAGTTTCGGGGGAAGGGTCCTACTTCGTTCCTTCACAGTGACCTATCCGGACATCTTCTCTAATATCCCCTCTTACTATCCATGTGTCAATACCATGTCATGCCGGGTCGATCCGATTGGCTAGTAGATCCAAACAGCCGTTTCGCCCGAGTTGTCGCCGCACTCGCGACTACCGTAATCGTTCTCGTTTGCTTCATCTTCGGGGCACCATTCTTATATCGAGTCTTCGCCGCTGGCGGTTTGGGCGGTGGTGGGGGGCTGGGAAGCCGGTCGTTTCCTGTAACCCGAAATCGACCTATGCGGGAGCCCGTTAACATTGGCGAGCGGCAACCTCGACCAGGCAGAAGACCCAGCTGTCTACTGTGACATCCTGCCCCATCAGGTCGGCGGCGCGGGAGCGCTCTCTGAAGGGAGGGTTGCTACCCGCTCATGACCGAATCCGGCGAGGCCCGGAAGGGAGCAGTCGTAAGGTCGACGTTCGACGCAGATGGGATCCCAGGGTGGAGAAAACAGCTAGGACACCATGCCTGGAAGAGATGCCCATCACCAGAGGACGCCACTACCGCCTTTGCACTTCCTTCCACTCCTATTCGTTGGTCTGGCTCCGAGAGCCTTCTGAGGTGAGCCCTGCCCAAGGATCCGACGCGAAGCACCAGATGTCCATTCCCCGAAATTGAACATCCGTAACTTCGAAGTCACTTCAGGAAATTGTTGGCTCGGCCCCTGAGTTCTAATAGGTTTTCGGTGAAGTTCCTGAACATCTTTCGTGCCCTCTTTGAGTTAGCAGCCCTTGTATTATTCATTGAACGTTTAAACGCGGTCGCGGCACCGAATCTCGTTGGTTGCTGTGCAGTACACGAGGCTCGGATCTACCGGTCTACAGGTCTCCCGGATTTGCCTGGGTACAATGTCCTTCGGCAACACCGAGGAATGGATGATCGAGATCGACAAGGCAAGGCCGATAGTGAGACGAGCACTGGATCTGGGAGTGAACTTCTTCGACACTGCCAACCTCTATTCCGACGGCCGATCCGAGGAGATCGTGGGCGAGCTTCTGAAAGATCACCGAAACGATGTAGTCATTGCAACCAAAGTTAGACTGAAGGTTGGCGAAGGTCCAAACAAAGAGGGGCTCTCACGATACCATATCCTGCAACAGTTGCGAAAGTCCGTCAAGCGGCTACAGACTGATAGAATCGACCTTTACCAGATTCATCGGTGGGATTATGCTACACCAATCGAAGAAACACTCCTAGCATTGAACGATCTGGTCCGGCAAGGAACCATCGGATACATCGGCGCGTCGAGCATGTGGGCCTGGCAGTTCGCCAAAGCACTACTCACCAGCGACCATTTCGGGATCGCGCGATTTGTCTCAATGCAAAACCACTACAACTTATGCTATCGAGAAGAAGAACGAGAGATGATTCCACTATGCAAGGATCAAGGAATAGGCTTGATCCCATGGAGCCCCTTAGCAAGAGGATTCCTCACCGGAAGATACAAACGCGGAAAGGCGCCTAGCTCGTCGAGATACAAGACCGACAAGTACTTCGCGGAGAGGTTCTTCCGCCCCGAGGACTTCGACGTTGTCGAACGCGCCGAAGAGGTCGCAAAGGAGAAAGGAGTGACAACAGCCCAGATAGCGCTTGCATGGTTACTGCACAAAGGCGTGAACGCACCCATCATCGGCGCTACCAAAGTCGAGCATCTTGAGGAAGCGGTCGGTTCTCTTGACGTTCAGCTCTCGGATGACGATATGAAAAGGCTGGAAGAGCCCTACAAGACACACAGGATTCTAGGACACTCATGACCCAGGTCTGAGCCACTTGCATGTTACAAAGGGAAGGCACGCAACTAGCGACCAGTGAATTGACCAGCACGGGCATTTTCCATCAGACCTTTCCCTGCTTAGTCTAACCCTGTAAGATCGGACTCCAGCTCCTACTTCCGACTGCTATTATAGATAGGACGGGACAGTCTCTTTTCGCTGATAGGAGTTGACCGGTTTGGATGCTGTATTCGGCTCGGTTTTTTCACTAGCCATGCTCATCCCAATCATCTGGTTGATCTACTCGTATCTTAGAATCAAATTCAGACGATCGAGAGAACCGGAGAATCGGGAAGAGGAGCATAGTCAACCCGCGTCCGAAAACCCTCGATGATATCCCGGAACCAGCCTTCAGAAGAGAATAGATCATTTCAACAGCGAACAGGCTCGCAACGACTCGTCAAGCCGAGACAGTCTGCTTTTCCGTTTGTAGCTAACCCTTCCTGAACAAGGTCTTTCAAGGCTGACTCGACAGTCTTGAGGACAACATGGAAACATTCCACGAGTCTGGGGAAGAAGTCACGCGGAAAGTCCTCCCGATGGTTCAGTTGATACAATTCGCTTCGATCATAGAATTCTTCCTTGACCAGTCCCTAGAGTAACAGAGTGCTTAGGAGAGCCGCTCCTTTCCTTGGACAACCGGCGGTTGTTGGTGAGAGGAGACATGACGCGGTCCTTCTTTCAGCTCGTTTCGCTCTAGCCAAAAGTGTACGTGTAGAAACGGAGGCCGTCAGAATTTGTAACTAGCTTGAGCTCATGAATCTCAAAAGCCTTAGTACGAACGATGTCGTAAAGCCTGTTCTCAGCAACGACAAGATAACCGCCCGTAGAATCCCACTGAATATCTGCGCCAGCCTTCCCCTTTTCTATCGGCTTTCCATCAAGTTGCACGTTAAGTCTGACGGGTTTCGTATCTGACACTCCCAGAACGGCGTTCGTGTTCCGAGCACCGTATTTCAAGAGAACGTAGCCGGACTCGTCGGTTTCATGCATGACATACTCCGGGAACTGCGTCCAATCCCCGCTCAAGTACGGGACGTCTCGAGAATGTTCCCCAGGGTCGATATATCGGGTGCAGCTTCCCGGCACGCAAACTTGCCCATTTCCAAAACCCTGAGACCTCAAGGTCCCCATGTAAATTTCAGGAGTCGTATTCTGAACGAACCCAAACTTCTCCAACTTGTTCGATCCAGCCTTGATTTTGTTGTCCGCTAATTTCCCAGTCTCTTTTAACAGATCTCGAATCCTGTCTTCCATCTTGTCATAATCACCCTCGCCCGCATGTTCCCATCGAACTGTTCCCTTCGAATCGATCACGGTCTGCCGTGGCCAATACTGGTTTCCGTAGAGTCTCCACGTAGTGTTCTCGCTATCGATTGCGACCGGGTATCCGATTCCAAACCTCTTCACTGCACTTGCAACGTTCTCTGGTATTCTCTCGAACTCAAACTCGGGAGTATGTACCCCGATCAAAACGAACGTGTCTCCGGCGTATTCTTTGTGGAGTAGTTTCATGTGAGGTAGCGACCGAACACAGTTTACGCAACTGTAAGTCCAGAAGTCGAGGAGGACCACCTTTCCTCTCAAGCCGGTCATCGTCAGTGGGGAGGTGTTAACCCATCCCCGTAGATTCGAGAACTCCGGTGCCGTTTTTCCGGTGAGAGACTCAGCTAGCATACATTTTCGATCAGTACGCCCCGGCTATAATCTCATCAGCAAATCATGTAGGCGACCCGGTTCGAGTTCCCTGGACTAGACTCCCATTCAACACAGGGAATAACGTTCGGCGTCCTTGGGGAGGGGTACGGGATTGGTCTATTGGTTCCGTCAGGTCTTCGGTTGCCCGAGGACTAGACTTGCTCTCATCGACTCTGAGGATTGCCGTCGTCGGGTTCCCCTTCACTGCTTCACCTGAGAGCCCTTGCGCCTCAGAGGCACGTGACCTCTTCTTGGCAGGGAACGGTCGAACCTCAACCGCCCCCTCACGCCCGTAGCGTGGTAGCTTGACCATTTGCCTCGGCTAGGATTTTACGCTGGGGTCAGGCAACCCGTTATCCTGGATCATGCCCGCCTTTGGGATCTGGGTCACGACCCTCGTCTCCACAGGGCAGGTCTTCATCCGACGACCGCCCCTGCAAAACATAGCCCGTCGCTTGTGCATATGCGATAGAGGTGGGGAAAACTACGGGCGACTCTTCATCCGAAGACTTGACAGTGTGGTCTATTCAATTCTAGTTCCCGGTTTTCTAGGGTCCAAACCAGTTTGTTCAGCTTCGCAACCGTTCATAATGGGAAGGAGTTGACTAAGTGTTGAGAACCATAGAACAGGGGGCCTCGGAACATCCCGGGAGAATTGCCAAAATCATTCTAACTCCGACTCTGCTTGTATCGGGTCTGGTCGGCATGTGGATAGTGGCTAACGACGGATGGCTTCGAGCTGTCGCCCCAACCCACGCGTACGGTCTCCTCGCATTTGCGGTCCTTGACCTTGTGCTTGCACTCGTGGTCATGGCAGTTCCCAGGATCGCGTATGCAGGAGCCCTTCTTGTCTCAATAACTCAGGTCGCCGCCATGGCTGGGGATGCGTTGAGCTTTACTCCCACAGGGACTCTGCAAGCCGCGTTCAGAGCGTATCTCTTGGGTGACATGGCGTTCCTCGCACTATTGGGAATCCAGTTTGCAGTCGCAGGAATCACAGCAACGGCGATCGCGATGCCCCATGCAGCACGCCACGGTGTTCACTTCCACCAAGCTAAGGCTCTCAAGTCGTTACGTTAGATTAGGCCCTGCGCAAACGCGGATTTTGGCCACATCCTGACCTAATCCTGACCAGCCAATATTAGATGCATTGGTCCCGTTATTCTTGCAAGTTTTAATGCATGGTAGAGGTTGATTGCAAGATGCTCCAGGTGTTTCGGAACTGGCGAAGGTCCATTCCCCGTCCGATACATCATGGAAACGCCTCCTATGGTATGTTCTCGCTGGGTCCCGCGGCGGAACCAACCGTGGCAAGATCATCAATCTCCTCCGTAACGAGCCTCGCAATGTCAACCAGCTTGCCGAGGTGCTTGACGTCCACTATCGGGTCGCGGAGCATCACGTCCGAGCGCTGGAAAAGAACCACCTCATCACTCCTTCCGGGGAACGCTACGGCAAGCTCTACTTTCTTTCCCAAGAGATGGAAGCCCACCTTCACATATTCGATGAGATCTGGACTCAGATCCAACCTCGAGCTAGAGAGGTGAAAGAGTAATGGTTTCATTGATGGACGCAAGCATGTATACTGCCGGGCTCAACGCAATTCTCCTCTTCGGGCTCATCGTCGTCTATGCGCGAATATACCGTGACACACGCGCGCAGTTTAGTCTCGGTCTAATGGTCTTCTCTCTGATACTCTTCGCGCAGAACCTCTTGTCCGTCTACTCGTTCGCAACAATGTCGCCATACATCGGAGACCCCTTCCTGCCCTATCTCCTCGGGATCAACCTGGCCGAGGCTTTCGGGGTTCTGGTCCTGTTCCGGACGACCCTTCGCTGAAAGTAGGCCAGATCTAGACCGGACAGCGGCCACATTTCGCTAATCCCTCAAATAGAATTCCGGGCTATTCCGAGCCATTACCAAGAACTGGGAGGTGAAATTGTAAAATGAAGAAGCAACAAGTATCGATACTCCTCGCCATAATCTCACTTCTAGTGTTAATTGTTCCCACGGCCGCCGCCAAACCCAGTGAACAACATCCCTCCAACGGAGCAGTCTACATCATGACCAACAACCCCTCAGGCAACAACGTTCTAGTCTACAGCAGAGCTGCCGACGGAACTCTGTCATGGACAGGGACCTTCGTGACCAATGGAAAGGGAGCAACAGATCTAGCAGGAAGCAACCAAGGCGGGCTC
>WNGD01000688.1_pt1 | contig 36376 bp, 29 predicted proteins | sample 5400671 | NCBI WGS metagenome assembly WNGD01 (sample SAMN13153369, study PRJNA577476) | soil metagenome | isolation source: 40 cm soil or saprolite under grassland replicate 2 | place: USA:California | collected 2016-06-15 | reverse complement strand
GAGCGGGTCGCGCGCTACGTCGCCAAGTACGCCACCAAGGCCGCGGAGACGGTCGGCCCGGCGCTCGACCGTCCGATCAAGAGCGCTCGGGACCTGGCGCGGCTCGACCTGCCCGACCACGCCGCACGGCTGGTCCGGGCCTGCTGGGTGCTCGGCGGTCGGCCCGAGCTCGCAGGGCTCGGGCTACGGCGGTGGGCGCACATGCTGGGCTACCGAGGCCACTTCCTGACCAGGAGCCGGCGCTACTCGACGACCTTCCGCGCGCTGCGCGGCGAGCGGCGCTCCTGGTCCAACCTCCGGCGCTACGGCCCGACGGTGCGACTCGACCGCGACGGGCGCCTACTCCCGCCCGATGGAGTCGAGGCTGTCGCCTCGCTGATGTACGAGGGCATTGGCTACTCGACCGCTGGAGACGCATGGCTCGCATGGTCGATGGAACAGGACGGGCGCGAGCAGCGCCGCGCTGCCCGTGACGCGGTGGCAGGCACGACATGAGTGAGTCCAACCGACGGCACGGGGCGAAGGGCATCGGGCGTAAGGACGGAGCGCCGCGAGTCGTCTGTGTCGGAGGCGAGAAGATTCGGTGGGAAATCTGGGAGGCGGCTCGTCGTTCGACCGAGAACGAACCGCCGCTTCCTGATGAAGTCATCATCGAGTTCGTGCGGCTCATGGACGACCTAGCCGCCAAGAACCGTTGACCAGTGGATCTCTACCCGGCCAGTGTCGAATCGTGCGCCTCGGTTGCTGCCTCGCGGGGCTCCTCGGCGTCCCGCCTTGACCTCGATCCGATCAATCGCCTGGCGCAGGAGCCTCGCCCTGTCGGAGATGTCGTCGAGCGATTCCCAGACCTCCTCGACAGGGCGTCCCTGGAGGATCGAGAAGTCCGGTGCCGGCGTGTCCTCCTCCGTGGGCTCGGCGAGCTGGTCGAGCTGTTCGATCAGCTCGGCGTACTGCGCTCGGAAGCGGGCTGCGGCCGTCGGGCTGTTGTAGAGGCCCTGCGTCCGGTCCTCCTCCAGGATCGCGAGGGCTTGCTCAAGTTGCGCTCGCTTCGAGTCCGTCGCGCTGCGGTGTGGCGCGTCCGCCTTCTGTGCGGCCAGGGCGGCACGGGCGGCGGCGACTCGTTCAAGAGTCAACTTCTGAAAGAGTCGGGCGATGACGTACTGCTCCAGATAGTGGCGGTTGATGGTGTTCCCTGAGCACTTGGCGTCTCCGAACTGCGTCCGGGCGTTGCAGCCGAAGAATGCGTTCGGGGCGTCGCTCGACCGGCCAGCCATCCGGCTGTCGCACTTGCCGCAGAAGACGAGCCCGGTGAGCAGGGTCGAGTTCGGCCGACGTCGGCCGTGCTGGCGGCGGTTGTCGAGTTCGGCTTGAAGTCGTTGGTACGTGTGCAGGTCGATGAGTGGTTCGTGCGGCTGGATGGGGATTCCGTGTTCGTCGGTCACGATCCGGGGTGCGACGACCTGGAGGACTCGACCACTGCTGTCGATCTCCTTGGTTCCTCCGGCGACGTGCTGGCCGATGAGGATCGGTGAACGGAGGAGCTTGCGGAGTGACGTGCCGTACCACCGTGTGGAGTAGTCCCCGGTTTGCTCCTCCTTGCGGCGCGTTTGGATCCCCCGTCCGGTGAAGTCTCCGCAGATGGACCGGACGGATTCACCGCTGAGGACTCGATCAATCGCTTCACGGACGATCTCTGCCTCGGTCGGGTTCAGCTCCAGCCGCTGGCCCTTACCGGACTCGTGCGGCGCGGCTTGCCAGCCAAAGGGAGGTATCCCTCCCTTCCAGCGGCCGACCTGGGCGATAGCCTCGTAGGCTGCCTTCACTCGATTCGAGATGTTGGCTGACTCCATCTGGGCGAGACCGGCCCACATCATAGTGGTGAACTCTCCGTGAGGGCTGAACCAGTCGAGCGGGCCGTTCTCGGTGATGATGACGACGTTGTGCGCCTTGCATGTGTCCATCACGCGGATGAGTTCGACGGTTCGGCGCACGAGGCGATGGAGCGCCCAGATGAGGATCACGTCGTACTGATCGAGCCGACGCATCAGGTTCTCGAACGCTGGCCGAGGCCGGCGGAGGTTGTACGCCGAGAAGTCGATATCCTCGTACAGATCTCCGCCTTCGGCATAGGGTCGAGGGTCGTAGTGCAGTTCGTAGTTGCGAGCAAGCCGGACGTGCAACCTGCGCTGACGCTCGGGGGAGGTAGTCTCCTGTGTCTCTCGGCTGAGGCGGGAGAGTCCTGCTGCTCGCATGCCAGGTCGGATGATCGGCCCGGTCACATTCGGTAGGACCACGGTGAGCCTCCGACAGTGGTGCTAGTAGGAGATGGTGATGCCCGACTCTGCCCGGCCGCCGACGGTGGCCATCGTCACGCTCGGCTGCGGGCGGAACGAGGTCGACTCCGCGAACATCGCTGGGATGCTGAGCGTATCCGGCTTCGAGATGGTTGAAGATCCCGAAGCGGCCGATGCGGTCCTGGTCAACACGTGTGCGTTCATTACTGCTGCCAAGCAGGAATCCATTGACACCATCCTGGCGGCGGTCGATCTCAAGTCGCCCTCCTCCGATCATAAGCTCGCTAGTGACGTATCCGCCGAGGCGGCCAAGCGGGAATCGATCGACGCGATCCTCGCAGCCGCCGACCTGAAGGAGCGGGGTGGGGCGAGCGCGGTGTTCGTGACCGGTTGCCTGGCCGAGCGGTACACCCGTGAGCTGCGCGAGGAGCTGCCAGAGGCCGACGCCATCGTGCCCTTCGCCGACTACAGCCGCCTCCCCGAGCTGCTGCGGTCCCGGCTCGCCAACGGCTCCTCGCCGCCGCTCGCGCCGGCGGACAGCCTTCCGCCTTCCTTCCTCCCCGCCGAGCGCCCGTCGCCCTCGCTCAAGCGGGCCGGTGCCGAGCCGCGGGTGGTGCCGCCGGACGCTTCGCCGCTGGCCTCGCCGGGCGGCATCCCGCCTCCGCTCGTCCCGGCTGGGCGGAGGTCGCTTCCGCTCGTCTTCCCCGCCCCCGCCGGGGAGCGCTTCCCGGCGCGGCCCCTGCCCAGGGCACCCGTCGCGCTGGTCAAGCTGGCGGAGGGCTGTGACCGTGACTGCTCGTTCTGCGCCATCCCCTCGTTTCGCGGCGGCTTCCGCTCGCGGCGGCCGACCGAAGTGCTCGACGAGGTGGCATGGCTTGCCGGCCACGGCGTTTCCGAGATCGGCCTGGTCGCGGAGAATTCCACCAGTTACGGCAAGGACCTCGGCGGGCGGGAGGCGCTGATCCACCTGCTGCGTGACCTGGGGGGCATCGACGGCCTGCGCCGCGTGCGCCTCAACTATCTCCAGCCGGACGAGATCACCCCCGGCCTGCTCGAGGAGATGGCCGCCAACCCGGTGGTCTGCTCCTACTTCGACCTCTCGCTTCAGCACGTCAGCGAGCCGGTTCTGCGCCGCATGCGCCGTGGTGGCTCCAGCGCGGCCTTCCTCCGGCTGATCGAGCGCGTCCGATCGCTGGACCCCGACGCGGCCTTCCGCTCCAACTTCATCCTGGGCTTCCCCGGCGAGCGCCAGGCGGACGTCCGCCAGCTCGAGGAGTTCCTCGAAGCGGCGCGCCTGGACTGGGTCGCCTTTTTCCCGTATTCGGCGGAAGACGGTACCGCCGCGCTCGACCTCGATCGGCGCGTGGCCTCCCGCACCGCCCGGGCGCGCGTGGAGTGGGTCCAGGAGCTCCAGGACCGCGTCTTGGCCGAGGTGCAGGCCGCCTGGATCGGCCGGCGGCTCGAGGTGCTGGTCGAGCGCGTCGACGACGCCGGCACCGCCGAGGGGCGCAGCTTCCGGGAGGGTGCCGACTCGGATGGGGTCGTCCGGATCGAGCAGGTCGCGGCCAGACCTGGCGACTACCTTGAGGTCGAGGTCATCGCCGCCGAGGGGCCTGAGCTGCTGGCCCGGCGGATCACCGTCTGACGAGAAAGGCAGGAGAGCGTGCGCTGCGAGATCATCGGGGTCGGCACCGAGCTGCTGCTCGGACAGATCGTCAACACCAACGCCGCGTGGATCGGCCAGCGGCTCGCCGACGTCGGTTGGGACTGCCTGCGGCACACCGTGGTGGGTGACAACGAGGAGCGGATCGCCGCCGCGATCCGTGAGGCGCTCGGGCGGGCCGACGCGGTGATCGTCACCGGTGGTCTTGGCCCGACACAGGACGACGTCACGCGCGAGGCGATCGCCTCGGTTGCCGGGGTGCGCCTGGTGCGACATCCCGAGATCGAGCAGTGGCTCCGGGAGCGCTTCTCCCGGCTCGGCGGTTCCCGAATGGCTGAGATGAACCTCAAACAGGCCGACGTGCCCGAGGGCGGCCGCATCATCGACAATCCCGTCGGCACCGCACCCGGGCTGCTGGTCGAGGTCGACGGCAAGCCGATCTATGCCGTGCCCGGTGTGCCGCGAGAGATGGAACGCATGCTGGAGCAGGCGGTCCTGCCCGACCTCGCCGCGCGGGCGGGCGAGGGCCGGGCGATCGTCTCGCGCACGCTGCGGACCGCCGGGATCGGGGAGTCGCTGCTCGCCGAGCGCCTGACGCCCCTGTGGGATTCGTTCGCGGCCGGCGGAGTCACCATGGCCTACCTCGCCAGCGCGGGAGAGGTCAGGATTCGCCTCACCGCCGTCGGCGGCACCCGCGACGAGGCGCTCGACGCGATCGCCCCGCTGGAGGCCGCCATCCGAAAGGAGCTGGGCGACGACATCTACGGTGTGGACGACGAGACCCTCGAAGCGAAGATCGGCCGCCTGCTGACGGGCGCCAAGCGAACACTCGGCTGCGCCGAGTCGCTGACCGGCGGGCTCGTCGGCGGGCGGATCACGACCGTGGTCGGCTCCAGCGAGTACTACCTCGGCGGCGTGATCACCTACGCCACAGAGGCCAAGGCCGCCGTGCTCGGCGTCGACCGGGACCTGTTGACCGAGCAGGGCCCCGTCAGCGAGGCGGTCGCGGGTGCCATGGCGGAGGGCGTGCGGCGCGTCCTCGGCGCGTCGGTGGGGCTGGCCACCACCGGAGTCGCCGGCCCGGCCGACCAGGGCGGCCAGCCGGTGGGCACGCTTTGCCTGGGGGTCGCCGACAGCGACGGCACGGCGACCCGCAAGCTCCGCGCTCCCGGGGACCGCGCGCAGATCCGGGCTTGGGCCGCGACCACCGCGCTCGACCTGCTCCGCCGCCGCTTGGAGGGCAAGGCATGACACCCACGGGCCCTCGCGACGGCGAACCGGACACCAGGCGTGATAAACCGGACACCAGGCGTGATAAACCGGATGCGACTGGAGGCGGTTCGGGCGTTGATCGGGACGAGTCCGGCGCCGCTCGCGACGCTGTGGTCGCCGATCCGGACCTGCTCAGCGGCCGGCTCTTCTTCGCGGTGCCGCTGCCGAACCCCACCAAGGCACCGATCGAGGCGCTGCTGCCCGAGATATCGCGCGCCGTCCCGGACGCCCGCATCGCGGCGGCGGCGGGCTGGCATCTCACGCTGGCGTTCCTCGGCCAGGTCCGTCCCGAATCCGCCGCCGACGTCGTCAAGGTCGGCGAGACGGCGGTCGCCGGGCTGTCACCGGCCCGGCTGCGTCTCGAGGGCGCCGGAGGCTTCCCCAACATGCGCCGAGCGAGGGTGCTCTGGACTGGCGTCGCCGGCGACGTCGACGTGCTCGCCAGCCTGGCGGCAACGCTGGCCGCCGAGAGCCGCCGCGTCGGGCTGCGGTTCGAAGAGCGAGAGCTGCATCCCCATCTGACCCTGGCCCGCCTCAATCGGCCGGCGCCCCTGCCCGAGCCCATCGTCCAGCGGATCGCCGAGGCCGCCGCGACCAGCCCTCCCTGGCAGGCTCGAGAGCTGTGCTGCTACCGGAGCACCCTCTCGCGTGGTGGAGCCCGCTACCAGGTCGTCCGCGCCTTCCCGCTGGCGGGCTGAGGCTCCGTCCGCTCGGTCCCGCCAGTGCGGGCCCGCGTCGAGTCCGCCAGTGCCCGGCGGCGTCGAGTTCGCCGCACCGGCTCAGGGCAGCCCACGAGGCGAGGGCTCCGGTCTGTGCCCGGATCAGCGCTCGTCCGGTTCGGCGGGCTCCAGGTAGGCCCTGGCCTGGAGGGTGAACAGCTCCGCGTAGAGGCCTCCGAGGGCCATCAGCTCGTCGTGGCTCCCGCCCTCGACGACCTTGCCCTGGTCGAGAACGTAGATGCGGTCGGCCGAGCGCACGCTCGAGAAGCGATGGGAGATCAGCAGCACGGTACGGGCCTGGAGCAGTGCTCGGATGCGCTCGAACAGGTCGTGTTCCGCCCTCGGGTCCAGCGCGGCGGTGGGCTCGTCGAGGATGACGAAGGGCGCGTCGCGGAAGAACGCGCGCGCCAGGGCCATCCGCTGCCACTGCCCGATCGACAGATCGGTGCCGCCAACGAACTCCGGACCGAGCATGGTGTCGTAGCCGGTACGCAGTTCCTGGATGAACCCGTCGGCGTCGGAGTGGTAGGCCGCGCGCCGGATGGCCGGGAGATCGTCGATGGCCTCGTACCGGCCGAGCCCGATGTTGTCGCGAGCGGGCAGGTGATAGCGGAGGAAGTCCTGGAAGATCACCGCGACCGAGCGCCGCAGCTCGTCAGGGTTCACGGCGTTGATGTCGACCCCGTCCCAGAGGATTCGTCCGGCGTCGGGCGTGTAGAGCCCGGCCAGCAGCTTGGCGAGCGTGGTCTTGCCGGAGCCGTTCTCGCCCACGAGCGCGACGACCTCGCCATAGGTGATCTCGAGCGACACCTCGCGCAGCGCGGGCTCCGCGCCGCTCGGGTAGGTGAAGCTCACGCCGTCCACCGCCAGCCGCTTGAATCCGTGTGGCGCAGGGGCTGTCGGGCGTGCGGCCACGGCCTGCGGCAGCAGGTCCAGGAAGGCGACGAAGTCGTCCAGATAGAGGGCGGCCTCGGAGAGGGCGCCGGACGCATAGCCGGCCTGGGCCAGACGCGAGCCGGCCAGCGCGACCCCGGCGACGGCGACGCCCGCCTGCGCGAGCGGCACCCGACCGCTCAGCGTCAGCCAGGCGACCAGCAGCAGCGTCGCGCCCAGCACCAGACCGGTGGCGAGGTTGGCCGCCAGCGAGTACCAGAGCTGGCGGCGCGCGATGCCTCGAAGCTCGTGCAGTCGCTCGTCGTAGAGCCGCTGGTAGCGTGCCCGTAGGTAGGCCGCGAGCCCGAACCCGCGCACTTCCTTGGCGGCGTCGCGGTCACCGAGGAGCCCCGCGACGTACATGCGCTCACGGTCGCGAGGTGTCATCCGCCAGAAGAAGCGGTAGAAGGCCTCGCTTCGCCTGGACGCCACCAGCCAGGCCGGCAGGAAGACCAGGAGCAGCAGCGGGATCAGGATCGGCTGCAGCGCGACCAGGGCGATCACCACGCCCGCCACGCCGACCGTCGCCCCGGCCAGTCCCGACAGGCCATAGACCAGGTTCATCGGCTGGTGGCTGGCTGTTCGCACCCGCTGGAGCCGGTTGTGGAAGGTCGGCGACTCGAACGCCTCCAGCCCGACCGCGGCGGCGACGTCCAGCACGCGCTCCTCGATATGACGGCTGACCAGCTCACCGAGGATCTGCTGCCGCTCGCGCTGCACCGCGGACGCGAAGAAGAGCAGGGCGGCGATCAGCGCCACCGCGATCGCCCAGGGCAGGACGTCCGCGATCGACCCGCCACCGCGGGTGGCCCCGAGCAGCGCCTGCAGCGCTCGCTGCCCGAGCAGGAGCTGGACGGTCAGGCCAAGCCCGCCGATCGCCTGCATCCCCGTGGAGAGAAGGAAGTCACGCCTGGCCGCCTCCCAGACGATGCGCACCGCGCGGCGGGCCAGGCGTGGCAGCCTGCGCACGTTGACCCTCGCCTCGAGATCGGGCTGCAGGTCGTAGATGGTCGCGGACGGCCCATCGCCGTCCGTTGCCACAACCTCCCCCATCGGACACCGCCGCACGCTGCGAGCGAACCGCTCAGTGAGCATCCTTCCAGCAATTCCGTATTGTCGACCATCACCCCGACGACGTCGCCGGGTTTTCCACACCCCTCGGGGAGGCCGGCCAGTCCGGCGCCGGCGCCGCCAGCTCGGGCCCCGCCGGCGGCGGTCCCGTGGGCCTCCGGGCGCCGCCGGGGCCCTTCCTTGCGCCCGCGGGGATAATCGCCTGATGCGAGACCACGAGGCCGCCGTCGACGCTGCTCCCGGTTGGGAAGCGATCGACGAGGCGATTGCCCCGCTCGTCGAGGGGGTCGCGCCCGTCCACTGGGGCGTCAGCACGATGATCCCGGACCAGGACGGGCTCTGGGGCGTGAGCGCCTACCTCCGGCCGGGCCACTGGTTCTACGTCACCTACGGCCTGTCGGAGCTGTTCACGAAGATCAGCCGTGACGCGGAGGTGAGCGGCTGGGGCGAGGAGCTGACGATGCGGGTCCGCCGGGAGCCCGCCGGCGACGCCCCAGGCTGGCCCGCGCGCCTTCTCGCCCGCCTCGGCGAGCTGGTCTTCGAGCGGGCGAGACCGTTCTGGCCCGGCGGGCGCATCGAGTTGGGTGACGGTGGCGACGAGATGCCGCCCGCGGTGTGCTGGACGCCCGACCCCGAGCTGGGCGAGATCAACACGCCGAACGGCAACCTGGAGTTCGTGGCCACGGTCGGCGTCGGCCTCGACCTGCTGGCCCGGCTGCGCGCGGAGGGCACCGAGGCGGGGCTCGCGGGCATCCGGACCGTCAACCCCCTGTTGGTGACGGGCGCCGCCGGCCTGGGCTGGTAGGCCCCCTCGGTCGCGGCCCGCCCCGCCGGGCTCGGCGTCTGGCCCCGCCGGGCCGGGCGGGCGCCTGGCCCGGCCAGGCCGGTCGAGCAGGTTATCCACAGATTTCCGAAGCTTGTTGTCCCGAACACACGTTCGTAGTACGTTGCTTCCGCCGCATCGGGCGGGATCCCTTCCCGGCTCACCGCCCGCCGCCCTCGAGACCACACCGCTATCCCATCAGAAAGTCGATGAGCACCCGATGACGAAGAAGCTGGTGGCGAAAGGAACTGTCATGGCCACGACCTATACTGCCCAGAACGGCAGCGTTCGGGGAGGGACCGTGGAACGCGAGAAGGCGCTGGAAGTCGCCCTGCTCCAGATCGAGAAGCAGTTCGGCAAGGGCGCGGTGATGCGCATGGGCGAGGCGTCGATCGCGCCCATCGAGGCAATCCCGACCGGGAGCCTCGCCCTCGACCTCGCGCTCGGTATCGGTGGGGTCCCGCGTGGCCGTGTCGTCGAGATCTTTGGCCCCGAGGCGAGCGGGAAGACCTCCGTCTCGCTGCACATCATCGCCGAGGCACAGCGAGCGGGCGGCATCGCCGCGTTCATCGACGCCGAGCACGCCCTCGATGTCGCCTACGCCCGCAATCTCGGAGTCAACACCGACGAGCTGCTGATCTCCCAGCCCGACACTGGCGAGCAGGCGCTCGAGATCGCGGACATGCTGATCCGCTCAGGTGCGATCGACGTGGTCGTGATCGACTCGGTCGCCGCCCTGGTGCCTCGGGCTGAGATCGAAGGCGAGATGGGCGACTCCCACGTCGGACTCCAGGCCCGCCTGATGAGCCAGGCGCTGCGCAAGCTGGCTGGCACGATCTCCAAGTCCAAGACCACCGCGATCTTCATCAACCAGCTTCGTGAGAAGGTGGGGGTGCTGTTCGGAAGCCCCGAGACAACCTCCGGTGGCCGGGCGCTCAAGTTCTACTCCTCGGTCCGGCTCGACATCCGGCGGATCGAGTCGCTGAAGGACGGCACAGAGTTCGTGGGGAACAGGACCAGGGTCAAGGTCGTCAAGAACAAGTGCGCGCCCCCCTTCAAGCAAGCCGAGTTCGACATCATCTACGGTCAGGGAATCTCCAAGGAGGGCAGTCTCCTCGACGTGGGTGTGGACGTCGGCCTGATCAAGAAGTCCGGTGCCTGGTTCACCTACGAAGGCGATCAGCTCGGGCAGGGCCGCGAGAACGCGCGCAACTTCCTGCGGGACAATCCGGAGCTGGCGCGTGAGATCGAGGAGAAGGTCAAGGCGCAGCTCGGGGTCGGTGTGCCCAGCGACCCCGGGGGGGTTGGCGGCGCCCCAGGGGACCTTGACGAGGACGAATGATCGGGCGGAGAGCCCCCGGCTCGCGTCCGGTCCGGCGACCCGGTGGCGACCTCGAGGACAGCACGGCCGCGTCCGAGGACGCGGCACACGCCGCCGCCCTCTGGCTGCTCGAGTCGCGGGCACGGACGAGACTCGAGCTCCAGCAGCGCCTGGAGCGGCGAGGCTTCGAGTCCGGGGCGATCGAGCGGGCAATCGACCGTCTCAGCGCGGTCGGGTTGGTCGATGATGAGGTGTTCGCCAGAGACCTCGCCTCCAGCCGGGTCGAGCAGGGGGTGGACGCCCCGAGGATCGCCGTCGAGCTGAAGGACCGGGGAATCGCTCCAGAGCTGGCGGCCCGAATCGCGGCGGAGTCGGCGCCGCAGGGCGGTCGGGCCGAGCGGTGCCGCGAGCTCGCCGAGGCCCGGCTTGCGAAGCTCCAGGGCCTACGTCCCGAGGTGCAGTTCCGACGGCTCGCCGCGTACCTCGTCAGGCGCGGATATCCAGGCGATGTCGTCGAAAGCGTCGTCAGCGAACTTGTCAATGCGAATCAATATGAGGAGAGTGGGGAGGAAAAGGAGTACGGCCAGATCTAACCCTATGATAAATGACCTTGACCTGCCGTTCCTTGACCGAGCAACTATCACGGCCTACGCTGAGGCTGCCCGGTCTTGCCGAGCCCAACTCTAGATTACGTAACCTTGGTGCCTCGATCGTCCAGCGGACAACCTACTTCAGGAGGCAGGGGACTGCCCTCTTGGTCACCCGTTCCTCACCTGTAGCCGTCTACATGGACGCGGCCTTCGGGTCGTAATCGAGAGATGCCTCGCAGCGCCGGGCGGCCGCTCGGCGCTGCTGCCGCTCCAGGGGGCCTATGGTCGGCGGTCATGCCCTGCGGCCTTGAACCGGCTGGACATTCCGGCCGGGTGGAGCGCAAAGGAGGCCGTTGTGCTGGCCGGCATCATCGTGGGAATCCTTGTTGGCATCATCGTGGGCTTCGCCGTGGGCGCGGTCTACCAGAGGAAACAGGCGGCCGGCCTGCTCGGTTCGGCGCACGAGCAGGCACGGGCGATCCTGGAGGACTCGCGCCGGCAGGCCGAGACAACCCAGCGAGAGGCCGCGGTCGAAGCGCGAGACGCGGCGCTGCAGAGCCGGCAGGCCGCCGAGGCGGAGTCTGTCAGGCTTCGATCTCAGGCTGAAGGTGAGGCGCGCAACCGGTTGCTCGAGGTCCAGCGCAGGGAGGAGCGCCTGCTCGTTCGCGAGGAAGCGATCGAGGGGAAGCTGATCGCGCTGGACAGGCGCGAGAGCGGTCTGGAAGAGCGTGACGCGGCCGCCGAGGCGACGCGGCGTGAGCTCGATCAATCGATGGACGAGCAGCGGCGCCGCCTGGAGCAGATCGCGACGATGACCGCGGTCGAGGCCAAGGGTCTGCTGATGAAGCAGATCGAGGAGGAGGCCAAGCGCGACGCGATGGGCCTTGTCCGCGACCTGGAGCAGCAGGCGCGCGAGGAGGCCGAGCGGCGGGCGCGCAAGATCGTCACCCTGGCGATCCAGCGAGTGGCATCCGAGCAGACGTCGGAGTCGACCGTGGCGGTCCTGCCGTTGCCGTCGGATGACATGAAGGGCCGGATCATCGGCCGCGAGGGTCGCAACATCCGCGCTTTCGAGGCTGTCACCGGCGTCAACCTGATCATCGACGACACGCCGGAGGCGGTGCTGCTGTCGTGCTTCGACCCGGTGCGCCGCGAGGTGGGCCGGCTCACGCTGGATAAGCTCGTCTCCGACGGCCGGATCCATCCGGCGCGTATCGAGGAGACCTACGATCGCGCCAAAATCGAGGTCGAGAGCGAGGTGCGCCGCGCGGGTGAGGACGCCTGCATCGAGGTGGGCATCACCGACCTGCACCCGGAGCTGGTCCGCGTGCTCGGTCGGCTCAAGTACCGCACCTCGTACGGCCAGAACGTGCTGCGCCATCTCATCGAGACCGCGCATCTCGCCGGGATCATGGCGTCGGAGCTCGGGATCGACGTGCAGCTCGCCAAGCGCTGCGGTTTCCTGCACGACATTGGCAAGGCGCTCACCCACGAGGTCGAGGGCTCGCACGCGATCATCGGCGCAGAGCTTGCACGGCGATTGAAGGAGTCGCCCGAGGTCGTGCACGCGATCGAGGCGCACCACGGCGAGGTCGAGCAGCGCACGGTCGAGGCGGTCCTCTGCCAGGCGGCGGACGCGATCTCGGGCGGTCGCCCGGGGGCCAGGCGCGAGACACTGGAGTCCTACGTCAAGCGGCTCGAACGCCTCGAGGAGATCGCGGTCAGCTACCCGGGGGTCGACAAGGTCTTCGCCATGCAGGCCGGCCGTGAGGTCCGCATCATGGTGAAGCCCGACGACGTCGACGACGTGGCGGCGCAGGTGCTGGCACGCGACGTGGCCAAGCGGGTGGAGCAGGAGCTGCAGTACCCAGGGCAGATCAAGATCACGGTGGTGCGCGAGCTGCGCAGCGTGGAGTACGCGAAGTAGGGAGGCACGATCGGGGTCGGGCCCGGCGACCTTGCCGGGCCCGACGCACGCCGGCCCAGACCGAGGTCGCGCCAGGCGGAACCGCCTGCAGGCAGGGGGGCCACGGCCACCGGCGCCTCGCGGGCGTTACCATGACGGGCTGATGAACGAGCGCTACTACATTCGCACCTTCGGGTGCCAGATGAACGAGCACGACTCCGAGCGGATCGCCGGGTTGCTGGAGGCCCAGGGCATGGAGCCAGCCAGCGGGCCGGACGACGCCGACCTGGTCGTGCTCAACACCTGTGCCGTCCGGGAGAACGCCGACAACAAGCTCTACGGCGCGCTCGGTCATCTCGCGACCACCAAGGCTCGCCGCGGGCTGACGATCGCGGTCGGCGGCTGCCTCGCCCAGAAGGACCAGGGCAGGGTGCTGGAACGGGCGCCATGGGTGGATGTGGTGTTCGGCACCCACAACGTCGGCAGCCTGCCGGTCCTGCTTCGGCGCGCCAGGGAGCAGGGCGTGGCGCAGGCCGAGTTCTTCGATGAGATGCAGGCGTTCCCGTCGGCGCTGCCCGCTCGGCGCGAGGCGGACTGGTCCGCCTGGGTCGCCATCAGCGTCGGCTGCAACAACACCTGCACCTTCTGCATCGTGCCCAAGCTGCGCGGCAAGGAGCGCAGCCGGCGGGTGGGGGACGTCGTCGCCGAGGTCGAGGCACTCGTCTCCAGCGGCGTAGCCGAGGTCACCTTGCTCGGCCAGAACGTCAACTCCTACGGCACCGACCTGCCCGGCCACCGCCAGCTGTTCGGCGACCTGCTGCGGGGCCTCGACGGCATCGACGGCCTCGAGCGGCTGCGGTTTACCAGCCCCAACCCCAAGGACTTCCGCGACGACGTCGTGGATGCCATGGCGGGCTGCCGGCCGCTGTGCGAGCACGTCCATTTCCCGCTCCAATCCGGATCGGACCGCGTGCTGCGGCTCATGCGCCGCGGCTACCGCCGCCGCCGCTACCTGGAAATCCTCGGCAAGCTGCGGGCTGCCATCCCCGGGGTGGCTTTCTCGACCGACGTCATCGTCGGCTTCCCGGGCGAGACCGAGGACGATTTCCGCCAGACCCTTGAGCTGGTCGAGGAGGCGAGGTTCGACTCTGCCTTCACCTTCCAGTACTCCCCGCGGCCGGGGACTGACGCGGCCGGCATGCCCGACCAGGTCCCGGCCGAGGTCGTCGGCGAACGGTTCCAGCGCCTGGTCGCCCTGCAGGAGCGCATCGCCCTGGAGTGCAACCGGGCGCTCGTCGGCACCGAGGTCGAGCTGCTGGTCGAGCGGGCCAGCTCGAAGACCGACGCGACCCGGATGTCTGGCCGCACGCGCACCAACAAGCTCTGCCACTTCCCGGTGCCCGCGCTGGGGGAGGTCGGCGACCGCCGGATCGACGCGTCGTCGGGGCTCACCGCGGCGCCGGCGGGCATCGCCCCCGGCGACCTCGTGACCGTGCGGGTCGAGCACGCCGCCCCGCACCACCTCCTGGCCGGGCCGGTGCTCACTCACCGGCCGCGGTCCTCCGCGGCCTCGTCGTGCGCGGCCGCTCCGCCACCGCGCCCGCTGCCGGCCGGAGCGGTGCCACTGCCGCTGGTCGGCTGATGGCCATCACGGCCGCGGCGCTTGTCCCGCACCCGCCGCTGCTCGTTCCCGAGCTGGGCCGAGGTGCCTCACCCGACCTGGACCAGCTCCGCTCGGCCTGCCGGCTTGCCGTCTCCATGATCCTGGACAACGTGGACGCGCTGCTGGTCGTCGGCCCCGCGGCCTCGTGGGGCGAGGCCGAGCCCGGCGCCATCGGCTCGTTGGCCCCGTACGGCGTCGCGGTGACCACCCGCTTCCCCATCCTCGCCCCGGCCGTGGGCGCCCGGGGCCGCGCGCCGACGGACGGCGCCCCAGCGACCTCAGGCGCCGGCCCGGGGACGTCAAGTGCCGGCCCGGGGTGGCCCGGCGCGGTCCGAGGCGCCCGGGGGCCCGCTCCAGCCGAGGGCGACTGGCTGGACCGCCGCGACCTGCCACCCGGGCGGCTCACGGAGCTTCCACTTTCCCTGGCGGTCGCCGGGTGGCTGCTCAGCTTGCAGGCGGGGGAGCGCCCGATTCCACCGCTGGCGGCGTTCGGCGTGCCGGCCTCGATGCGCGTCGAGCAGGCGGCGGCGACGGGCCGCACCCTGGTAGGCGCGGCGCCGGCCGGTCGGCACGTGGGCCTGCTGGTCATGGGCGACCTGTCCGCGCGCCGGACTCCCAAGGCCCCCGAGACATTCCACCCGGCGGCCGAGGAATTCGACCGCCAGATCGCCGACGCCATCAGCAGGGCCGAGCTCGGCCGGCTCCTCGACGCCGACGCCGGACTTGCCGCGGAGCTCCGGGTCGGGGGGATGGCGGCGCTGTGGCTGCTGGCCGGCGCGCTCGAGGACGCCGGCGGGTTGCGGACCGAGGTGCTCTACGAGGCCGCGCCGTTCGGGGTCGGCTACCTGGTGGGGGTCATCGAGGCACGGTGAACGCCGAGCGCCCCGGCCCGGTGCTCGCCCTGGTCGGCCCGACCGCGGCGGGCAAGACCGCGCTGGCGCTCGAGCTCGCGCCGGCCCTCGATGCCGAGATTGTGAGCGCGGACGCCATGCTGGTCTACCGCGGTATGGACGTCGGCACCGCCAAGCCGACCCTCCAGGAGAGGGCCCGCGTCCGCCATCACCTGGTGGACGTGGTCGATCCCGGCGAGGAGTTCTCGGTCGCGCGGTTCCAGCCGATGGCCCGCGCCGCCATCGCCGACGTGCTGGCTCGCGGCCGCACGCCGCTGCTGGTCGGAGGCTCCGGCCTGTACTTCCACGCGGTGGTGGACGAGTTCGTCTTCCCGCCGACCACCGAACAGGTCCGCCGGCGGCTGGAGGCCGAGGCCGAGGAGGTGGGCCTGCCCGTGCTCTACCAGCGCCTCGTCGACCGGGACCCGCAGGCGGCCGCTCGCGTCCAGCCGGCCAATCTGCGCAGGATCGTGCGCGCGCTGGAGGTCATGGAGCTGACCGGTCGGCGCTTCTCCTCGTTCAGGGGCGCGATGGACGCACCGGTCTCCCGATACCGCCTGCTCGTGCTCGGACTGGATCCTGGCCAGGAGCTGCTGCGGGCGCGCGTGGCCGAGCGGGTCGCCGCCATGGCTGAGGCCGGCCTGGTCGACGAGGTTCGCGGGCTCGCCAGCCGCCCCCTGTCGCGCACGGCCCGCCAGGCGCTGGGCTACAAGGAGTTGCTGGACGCCCTGCAGGCCGGCAGCCCACCGGACGCCGCACTCGACGAGGTGATCGCCCGCACCCGTCACTACGCGCGCCGCCAGCTCGCCTGGTTCCGCAGGGACCCGCGGGTGCGATGGGGTACCCTTCCACCCGGGCCCGACCTGGCAGCATGGGCGATGCGAGCGTTCACCGAGCGGGCTGGACACGAGGGGTAGCCGTGGAGTTCGTCAAGGCACATGGGACCGGCAACGACTTCGTGGTCATCGAGGATCTCGAGGACCGTTACGAGATCGGTCCCGAGTTCGTGCGCCAGGTCTGCGACCGGCATTTCGGCATCGGCGCGGACGGGGTGATCCGCATCTCCCCAGGCTCTTCGGCCACGTTCTTCATGGACTACCGCAATGCCGACGGATCTATCGCCGAGATGTGTGGAAACGGTGTCCGCGTGGTCGGCAAGTACCTCGCCGACCGTGATTACGTGGGGAGCGCCTTCGACCTCGAGACGCGCGCCGGGGTCAAGCACCTCGAGCTGACCGTCGACCGCTATGGCAAGGTCGGCGAGGTGTCGGTCGATATGGGCAGGCCCAGCTTCGATCGCGCCGACCTGCCCATGACCGGCGACGGCGAGGCGCTCAAGGAGCCGTTGAAGGCGGGCGGCCAGGTCTTCGAGGCCACCTGCCTTTCGATGGGCAACCCGCACGCGATCGTGTTCGTCGATGATATCGATGCCGCGCCGGTGACCACCGCCGGCCCGCTGCTGGAGCGGCATCCCGCCTTCCCCAACCACACCAATGTCGAATTCGCGCAGGTCGTGAGCCCACGGGAGCTACGGCAGCGGACCTGGGAGCGCGGCGTCGGCGAGACGCTCGCCTGCGGAACCGGGGCCTGCGCGGTGGCCGTCGCCAGTCAGGTCCGCGGGTTCACCGGTCAGCGGGTCACGATCGAGCTGCGGGGGGGAGCGCTGCAGCTCGAATGGGCGCCGGGCGGCACGGTGCGCATGACCGGCCCGGCCCGCGAGGTGGCCCACGGGACCATCGACCCTGACTTCCTCGCCGCCCTCGGCGACCCCGTTTCCTCACGCAAGGAGTGATCGCTCGACATGCAGACGGCGCGTCGGATCGCAGCGCTTCCCCCGTACCTGTTCGCCGAGATCGACAAGCGCGTCGCGGCCGCCAAGGCCGCCGGCGTCGACGTCATCTCGTTCGGGATCGGCGACCCGGACATGCCGACTCCCGGCTTCATCGTGGAGGAGCTGGCGCGCGCCGCTCGCGACCCCTCGAACCACCAGTACCCCAGCTACTTCGGCCTCCCCGAGCTGCGCGAGGCCATCGCCAACTTCTATGAGCGCCGCTTCGGCGTGATGCTGGACCCCGCCACCCAGATCCTCCCGCTGATCGGGTCCAAGGAGGGCATCGCGCACCTGCCGACGGCCTTCGTCGACCCCGGTGACCCGGTGCTGGTTCCCGAGCCCGGCTACCCGGTCTACGAGATCGGCACGATCCTGGCCGGCGGCGAACCGGTGCACATTCCGATGTCGGCCGCCGAGGGCTGGTACCCCGACTTCTCCCGGGTCGACGGCGCCGTCGCCGACCGCGCCAAGATCCTCTGGCTCAACTACCCGTCCAACCCGACGGCGGCTGTGGCCACGCTGGAGCAGTTCGAGCGGGCGGTACGGTTCTCCGCCGACCACGACCTGTTGCTCGCCCACGACAACGCCTACTCCGAGATCACCTACGACGGCTACATGGCCCCCTCGATCCTCCAGGTGCCGGGAGCGCTCGAAGTCGCGGTCGAGTTCGGCTCGCTCTCCAAGATCTTCAACATGACCGGCTGGCGGATCGGCTGGGTCGTCGGCAGCGACGTGGCCATCGAGGCGCTCGGTCGGGTGAAGACGAACATCGACTCGGGGATCTTCAACGCCGTCCAGCGCGCGGCCGTCATCGCCCTGCAGAGCGGGATGCCGCACCTGCCCGAGCTGATCGCCACCTACCAGCGCCGGCGGGACCGGATCATGGAGGTCTTCTGGGACGCCGGATGGAAGGTCGAGGCCCCCAAGGGCGCCCTGTACGTCTGGCTTCCCACGCCGCAGGGGGAGTCCAGCGTCGCGTTCACCGCCCGGTTGCTCGAGGAGGCCGGGGTCGTCGTCGCCCCAGGCACCGGCTACGGTCCGAGCGGAGAGGGCTTCATCCGCCTCTCGCTCACCATCCCCGACGCCCGCCTCGAAGAGGGTTGCGAACGCGTCCGCAAGACCCTCCTCGGCGGCTAGCCGCCCTCGGGCGGGCCGGCTCCTGGCCCCGGCGTCCGGGCCGCGCTGCTTCGGCCGGGGCGCGCGCCGGGCGGCGCCGGCCCCGCGACGGTCAGGTCCGGACGACCTCCAGCATCGTTCGGTAGGTCTCGGTGACCCGCCCGTCGGGGAACTCCGCGAGCAGTGCCGCCCGCTCGGCCTCCAGGAACGCCGCCGCGGCCTCGGGACCGAGCGCCGCGACATACGACTTCGAGTTCAAATTGGCCAGATGCGCATCCACCGGCACCTCCCGTGCCCAGCGGAACTCGGCCGTCCGCATCGGGAGCCCGTAGGGCAGGGCGCCCACATCGCGGGCCCGGGCGTTCGGGTAGCGGGCCCTGGCCTGGTGATGGGTCGGGCACCCCGCGACCAGCCGCTCCTCCTGCGCGGCCGCCCACGGCTGCTGGCGGTCCGTGAGGTTCCACCAGGCCGCGAAGGTCCCGCCAGGTCGCAGGACCCGCCGGAACTCCGGCACGGCGCGGTCCGGGTCTGCCCAGTGCCAGGCCTGCGCGTAGGTGACGAAGTCGACGCTGCCGTCGCGCAGCGGCAGCGCGTTCCCGTCGCCGCGGATCACCTCCACGCCCGCTGAGGAGGCCGCCAGCTCGGCGATCATGCCCCGCGAGGGCTCGATGGCCACCACGCGAGCGCCCCGGTCGCGGAGCTGCCGCGCCGCGATCCCAGTGCCGGCCCCCACGTCAGCCACCAGCGCCCCGTCCAGCCGCCGCCCGGCCAGCTCAGCCAATCGCTCGTACAGACCGTCTGGATACCCTGGCCGCGCGGCCGCGTACACGCCGGCCACCGAGCCGAACACCCCAGTCACCGCCATACCGGTCCCTCTCACGGTGTCGACCTGTTCCCTCCGGGTTCGGAGCACGATTCGAGCCTACCCATCCTGGTCGCGGGCCACCGGCCATGCCAGTTGAAGGCCTGGTCGCGACGGTGCCGCCCTGGTGCCACCTGCGCGGCGCCCGTCGAGAATTTCACGCGACGGATCGGCCGCGGCTCGCTACCGTGGAGGCATGGCTGACATTACAGAGCAGACGAGTCCGACCGGCACCCGCCGGGACGACTCGGAGATCAAGCTCGTCGAGCTGCGGAAGCTGCGGCTCGAACGAGTCATCCTCGTAGGCGTTGCGGTCGGCGGATCGATCGAGGCCACCGAGCGGTCGCTGGAGGAGCTTCGCCGCCTCACCGAAACCGCGGGTGCTGAGGTCGTCGACGCGACCTTGCAGCGCCGCACCCGCCCGGACGCCGGCACCTTCGTCGGGAAGGGCAAGGTGCACGAAGTCGCCGAGATGGTGAAGGCGCAGGGCGCGGACACCGTGATCATGGACGACGAGCTGTCCCCGGGCCAGCTCCGCCGCCTCGAGGAAATGGTCGACGCCAAGGTCATCGACCGCACCGCCCTGATCCTCGACATCTTCGCCCAGCACGCGACCAGCCGCGAGGGCAAGGCGCAGGTCGAGCTGGCGCAGCTCAACTACCTGCTGCCCCGGCTGCGGGGCTGGGGCGAGAGCCTGAACCGCATGGGCGGCGGCATCGGCACCCGCCGTGGTCCAGGCGAGACCAAGATGGAGGTCGACCGCCGTCGCATCCGCCGGCGCATCACCAGGCTGCGCCGCGATCTCGAGGAGCTGGCCAAGACCCGCGACGTGAAACGGCGCGGCCGCGAGCAGGCCGGCCTGCCCGGCGTCGCCCTCGCCGGCTATACCAACGCCGGCAAGTCGACCCTGCTGAACCGCCTCTCGGGTGCCGGCGTGCTGGTAGAGGACAAGCTGTTCTCGACGCTGGACCCCACCACCAGGCGACTGGACCTTCCGTCGGGGCGCTCGGTAACCCTCACCGACACCGTGGGCTTCATCGCCAAACTGCCGCACGACCTGGTCGAGGCGTTCAAGTCGACGCTCGAGGAAGTCGCGCTGGCCGATCTCGTCGTCCATCTGGTCGATGCCGCCCAGCAGGACCCCATGGCGCAGGTCGAGGCGGTCCACAAGGTCCTCACCGAGGTCGGCGCCGGCGGCGTGCCCGAGCTGCTGGTGCTCAACAAGGCCGACCTGGTGGACGACCTGTCCCGCGCTCGGCTCGTGCGCCAGTTCCCCGGAGTCCCGCTGGTCTCCGCCGCGACCGGCGAGGGAATCGACGAACTGCTCGTCGAGGTTGCTGCCCGTCTGCCGCACCCGGACGTCTACCTGACGGCGGTGCTCCCGTTCCAGCGCGGGGACCTGCTGGACCGAGCCTATCGCGAAGGCGAGGTCCTCGAGGTCGAGCACCTGCCAGAGGGCACCCGGCTCATCGTCCGCGCCCCGGCCGCGCTTGCCCACGCGCTGGAACCGTTTGCGCGGTCCACCGCTCCGACGGTGACGCCGGTACCGTCCGAGCCGGGGAGCAACGCGGCCGGCGCGTCCCTGCCAGATATCGAGTCGGCATCGCGCGTCGCGGCGGAGGTCACCGCGGCCGAGGTACCAGTGGCTCCAACGCCGGGCTCACGCTGATCAGGATTGCGGCGGCCCAGCCCGGCCAGAGATGGTGACCAGGCGCCGCCGCCGGGCTCGTGGTCGCGTGCGGCTAGAGTCGCCGTAACACGGCGACCACCTTCCCGAGGACGGACGCCTCGTCGCCGTCGATCGGATCGAAGGCCGGATTTGCGGGCATCAGGAGGACGTGCCCGTTCTTCACCGACCAGCGCTTGACGGTCGCCTCGTCCTCCAGGTTCGGCACCAGGGCGGCGACGATGTCGCCGTTCTCCGCCGTGGGCTGGCGCCGGACGACCACGTAGTCGTCGCCAAAGATGCCCGCATCGATCATCGAGTTCCCTCGCACCCTCAGGACGAACACCTCACCCTGTCCGACCAGATCCCGGGGCAGCGGCAGCATCTCTTCGATCTGGTCGTCGGGCAGCACGCCGGTACCAGCGGCGATCGGGCCGCTGAGCAGCGGGGCATATGCGGGCAGCGGCCGCGGCACCACCGGAGCGGGCCCCTCGACATAGACCTCGATCGCCCGGGGCTTGGTCGGGTCACGCCGGATGAACCCCTTTTTCTCCAGCGTCTGGAGCTGTGAGTGCACGCTCGAGGTCGAGGTGAGGCCGACCTCGTCACAGATCTCCCGAATCGACGGCGGATACCCGCGCTCGTTCACCGCGTCGCGGATGAATTCGAGGATGCGGCGCTGCCTGGTGGTCAGCTCCTCGCCCATCACCGTGTACCCCCTGAACACTCGTTCCGGACTCGCCGACCGGCGACCGCTTCCTCCTGCTTGGTCGACTTTAACAGTCCGAGAATGAGAAGGCAAACACCTGTTCGAATCTTGTGGATGGTGGTTGACATCGAACACCTGTTTGGTCGACCATAGCATGAGTCGAACGCATGTTCACCCACCGGATCCGGATCGCCTGGCTCCCGGGTCCGGGATCCGGGTGATGGATAGGCGATGGGAGGAGGCTCGGCGGTTGGCGCGTCCCCGAACCCTCGTCATCCTGCTCTCGGTCGCGCTGCTGCTACTGGTGGCGCCAAGTCTCGTCAGCGGGCGTGGCCCCTGGCACGCCGAGACCCGCGTTGCCTACGCCGAGCGCGGGAGGGTCAGCTACACGGTCAAGCCGGGCGACACCCTCTGGAGCATCGCCCACCGGATCGCGCCGGGGCAGGATCCTCGACCGGTGGTCGACGAGTTGATCGCCGCCAACCATCTGCAGGGGAGCCTGCAGGCGGGACAGGCCATCGACCTGCCGGCTCCGATCCGCTGACCGGTCTGGGCCGATGGGTCGGCGACCACCCGCTGGCTGGCGGTGCGTGCCGCGGGAGTTCCGTCAGGAACGTGTCGCGCGGGACCTCGGCTTGGGCGGGGTCGTCTTCCGGAGCGATTCGAGACTGTCGAGCTCGCGCTCGAAGTCGTCGGAGTTCTGGAAGTCCTTGTAGACGCTGGCGAACCGCATGTAGGCGACGGCGTCCAGGTCACGCAGGGCGTTGAGCACCTCGATGCCGATCTCCTGACTCTCGACCTCGCGTTGCCCGCGAGCCCGGAGCGACTCCTCGATGTCACTGGCGATGCGTAGGATGTCGTCCCGCTCGATGGGCCGGTTCTTCGAGGCCTTCTCCAGCCCGGACACGAGCTTGGCGAGATCGAACTGCTCCTTGGAGGCATCACGCTTGAGGACCAGCAGCGGCGCTTCCTCCACCCGCTCGAAGGTCGTGAAGCGCCGGCCGCATGCTCCGCAGGCACGACGGCGGCGGATCGTCGTTCCGTCTTGGGACTCTCGCGAGTCGACGACCCGATCGTCGTCCATCGAACCACAGAAGGGGCAACGCACGGCTTCCTCTCCAAACCGGCCCTCCATCGGGCCACCACAACATATAGTGGTACAATAGCGAATCAGGAGCCAGTTATCCACAACATCTTGTGTCGGGGGCTTGACCTCAGCCCCGGTTCGTTGCTAAATCACACCGCTGTAAGTTTCGTCCGTCGTCCCGCCGGCATCAGCGGAGCCCGTCTCCGACACTTGGGTGCCATCTCTCTCCGGGGACGTGAGTTTGGCCCTGTGGGGGGCCGCTAGGAGGTCATCATCGTGGCGAAGACCAGGGATGCTCTGTCGGTCCAACAGGGTCAGTCGCGTAAGGGTCTGCAGGTCCGCCGCCTGTTCACGACCGATGACGCGCACCCGTACGACGAGCTGACCTGGCAGCGCCGGGACGCCGTCATCACCAACTGGCGCGATGGCTCGACCGCCTTCGAGCAGCGCGACCTGGAGTTCCCGACGACCTGGTCGCAGAACGCCACCAACATCGTCGCCCAGAAGTATTTCCGCGGCCCGCTCGGGACGCCGCAGCGGGAGCACTCGGTCCGCCAGATGGTCGACCGGGTGGCGGGCACCATCACCAACTGGGGGGTCAAGGACGGGTACTTCGCCGGCCAGGCCGACGCCGAGGCGTTCCGGTCCGAGCTGACCCACCTCCTGGTCAACCAGCGGGCCGCCTTCAACTCGCCGGTCTGGTTCAACGTCGGCGTCGAGCCGCACCCACAATGCTCGGCCTGCCAGCCCTATGGCGCGCTCATCAGCACTCCGACCGGCATGGTGCCGATCGGTGAGTTGGTCGAGCGGCGGGCTGTTGGCACCGTCGTGTACGACGCCCACGGCGAGACCAGAGTGCGGGCGGTGAAGTTCAATGGTTCCAAGCGGGTCTACCGCGTTCGGCTCCGCAACGGCTCGTTCATCGAGGCCACAGGTGACCACGTGGTCTTCGCCACGTCGAAGCGCCGCTCGGGGGGCGCCTGGCTCCGGATCGATCAGCTCGAGCCCGGTATGCGTCTGCACCTCTACCCGCACCGCGCCTCCAGCGACGATGTGGTGGGTCGCCTCGCCCAGAAGCTCGGTTCTCGCGAGCTGCAGCGCGAGGTCGGCGGTGGCGTCGCAACCCTCACCCGGACCGAGGCCGAAACCAGGGAGGCCGCTGAGGCCGCGCTCGCCGGATGGCTGCAGGCGGATGGCTTCGTTGGCCAGTACCAGATGGGGACCAACACCTCGCTCACCATCGAGTTCATGACGGTGAACGACGAGGAGCACGACTGGGTGCAACGCCAGCTCCAGGTCGTGTTCCCAGACGTGCACCAGCATGTCCGCACCTTCGACACCGCCGACCAGGGCATGGTCGGTCGTCGTATCCGCCTCTACGGCGAGGTCCTGCGGCCGTTCGTCGAGGCATGGGGCCTGATGGCGCGCCGGCACGATCTGCGCGTGCCTGCCCGGCTGTGGACGGCTTCGAACGAGGTCGTCGCCGCCTACCTGCGCAGCGTCTTCCAGGCCGATGGCTACGTCACGGTGCAGGGCGGATCGAGCCGTGTCGCGGTTGGCGCGATCAGCGAGGGTTGGACCGAGGACCTCCAAGTGCTGCTGCTGCGCCTCGGGATCTACTCGCGGCGGCTGCGGAAGGGCGAGGCTCGCGCCGACCGCTCCGATCTCCATGAGGTCCAGATCAACATGCGCTCCGAGCGCTCCGCGTTCGCCGAGCGGATCGGTTTCATCTCCGAGGACAAGGCAGCGCGGCTCGCGGCTTCGCTCGACCTCGACGGCAAGTCCTGCCCGGACCTGCGCGAAGAGGAGATCCTCGCGATCGAGGACCGGGGCGTCCAGCCGGTCTACGATATCCAGACCGACAGCGGCGAATACCTCTCGAACAACGTGCGGGTGCACAACTGCTTCATCCTGTCGGTCGAGGACACCATGCCCTCCATCCTCAACTGGTACGTGGAGGAGGGGCTGATCTTCAAGGGCGGCTCGGGAGCGGGCATCAACCTGTCCACCATCCGTTCCTCGAAGGAGCCGCTCGGCAACGGCGGCGAGGCGTCGGGCCCGGTGTCGTTCATGCGTGGCGCCGATTCCTCGGCCGGGACCATCAAAAGCGGCGGCAAGACCCGCAGAGCGGCCAAAATGGTCGTACTGAACGTGGATCACCCGGACGTCCGCGACTTCATCTGGTGCAAGGCCCGTGAGGAGCACAAGGCTCGCGTGCTCAGGGACTCCGGGTTCGACATGGATCTCGATGGCCGCGACTCGATCAGCATCCAGTACCAGAACGCCAACAACTCCGTCAGGGTGACGGATGAGTTCATGCACGCCTACGAGAACGACGGCGAGTTCGACCTCAAGGCCGTGCTCGACGGGCACATCGTCGAGCGCGCCGGCGCCCGTGAGCTCATGCGCGAGATCGCCCAGGCCGCCTGGGAATGCGCCGACCCCGGCATGCAGTACGACACCATCATCAACGACTGGCACACCACGCCGGAATCGGGTCGAATCAACGCCTCGAATCCGTGCTTCACGGGTGAGACCCTCGTCCACACTGACAAGGGACTCATCCGCTTCGACGAGCTTGCCCGCAGAGCGGTGGCGGGTGAGACCTTCGGGATCTACACGCACGACGCCACCAATCCCGACGCTCCCACTGAGACGGTCACCCTCAGCCGTCACGACGCGGTGATGGTGACAGGGACCAACCCGATCGTGCGCCTGACCTTCTCCAACGGATCACAGATCCGCTGCACGCCCAACCACCGCTTCTGGACCGCGAATCGGGGATGGGTCGCCGCAGAGGACCTCGAACCAACCGATGAGATCCGGCTCCTCGACCAGGAGACGCCGGCCACGGCGGCCGACCGCCGGCTACCGGTCCCGACTGACGTCGCTGCATATGCTGGCAAGGGCGATCACTCGGCGCCGATGATCCTGCCGGAGAAGTGGGATCCGGAGTTCGCCCACCTGCTCGGATGGCTCGTGGGTGACGGTTCGTTCAGCGGCAACGTGATCTCTGCGATCTACGGCTCCGCCGAAGACCGCGAGGCCATCCTTCCGGGTCACCAGGGGCTGTTCACCCAGCTCAACGGTGGCCGTGGGCCCAAGATCAGCGTTCAGGCGAACGGAACCGTCCAGCTCCGGCTGTCACGCCGCGCACTGGCCTCGTTCTTCGAGGCACTGGGCCTCAAGCGGGTCAAGGCTGCCGAGAAGGACGTGCCGTGGTCGATTCTCCAGGCTCCGACCGACATTGTCGGCGCCTTTCTCCGCGGTCTGTTCGACGCTGACGGCACGGTCGTGAACGGTGCAACGACTCGCTATGTTGGTATGGGGAGTGTTTCACCGACGCTACTTCGGTCGGTGCAAGCTCTGCTTGCGGCTCTCGGAATATCTAGTCAAATCTATGAGAATCAAAAGCTCCGGCGGGCCCAGTTCGTATACATGGGCAAGGACGGACGAGAACGTACTTACGACTCCCGCGCCTGCTCTGATCTGCGTATTGGCGGCGACGGCATCGATCGATTCGCCGCTCTGGTGGGCTTCGGTCTTCCGAGCAAAGCTGCTCGGCTCCATGAGCTAACCTCGGTCCACAAGCACAGCCAAAGGCATGCGACCAAGCTCGTGAAGCGTGAAGACGACGGATTCGCGCTTACCTACAATTTGAGTGAGCCGAAAAACCACTCCTATATTGTCCAGGGCGCAATTGTTGCTAATTGTTCGGAATATATGCATCTGGATAATTCAGCTTGCAATTTGGCGAGCCTGAATTTGCTGAAATTCCTGGGTGCGGATGGCGTGTTCGACGTCGAGGCGTTCAAGCACGCGGTGGAGGTGGTGTTCCTCGCGCAGGAGATCATCGTCGGCAACTCGTCCTACCCGACCGACAAGATTACCAAGAACGCCAAGGACTACCGGCAGCTCGGCCTGGGCTACGCCAACCTCGGCGCGCTGCTGATGGCGCAGGGCCAGCCGTACGACTCCGACGGCGGCCGCGCGTGGGCGGGTGCCATCACCGCGCTCATGACTGGTCACGCCTACCGCACCAGCGCTCGAGTCGCCCAGGTCCTCGGCCCGTTCGCCGGCTATGCCAAGAACCGGGAGCCGATGCTGCGGGTCATGGGCAAGCACCGTGAGGCGGTCGACGAGATCGACGCGAGCCTGGTGCAGCCGAGCCTGCTCGAGGCCGCCAGGAAGGCATGGGACGAGACGCTCCAGTTCGGTGCGGAGCACGGCTTCCGCAACGCGCAGGCCTCGGTGTTGGCACCGACCGGCTGCTTGACGCCCGATACGCTCGTAACGACGGACCGCGGGCTCGTGCGGCTTGGTGAACTCGGTGATCCGCGGGGTGCTCAATGGCAGGACTTGGCGGTCGCCGTCTCGACCGACGAGGGGCCACGGCGAGCGACCAAGTTCTTCATCAACGGCGAGGAGCCAACTCGGCGGATCGTCACCAAGTCCGGTTACACCATCCAGGGCACGCTCCGCCATCGCATCAAGGTGGTCGATCCTGACACCGGAGCATGGAAATGGCGCCGACTCGCCGACATCCAGTCAGACGACGTCGTGCCGCTGCAGCTCGGGACCGTGATTGGCGAGCCGAGGCGAGTTCCCCTGCCCGTCCTCGACGAGGCGTACTGGACAGGGGAGCGGGGGATTCACGTCCCCGAGCATGTCTGCGCTGACTTGGCGGAGCTTGTTGGGTATTTCATGGGGGACGGCAGCCTTCACGCCAAGGGACTGCGGTTCTGCGTCGCGGACACGGACCTGGATGTGGTCGAGCGCCTTCGGATGCTCGGCAAGGAGCTGTTCGGCATCGACGCGGCGGTAAGCCAGCGGACCGGATATCAAGAGGTTGCCCTGCATTCGGTCCGGCTCGCCAGGTGGTGGCAGGCGAGCGGGTTCGCCAAGCGCCTACCGGGTGAGGCGTACGCTGGCAAGGGATGGGAGCCATACATCCCGTCGGCGATCCTCGAGGCCAATGATCCTGAAATATATGGCGCCTTCTTGCGGGGCCTCTTCGAGGCTGATGGATCCATCACCAGCGGTGTACCGAGCCTCAGTACTGCGTCCGAGTCGTTCGCGGGTGAAGTGCGTAGCCTCCTGCTGGTGCTCGGCATCCCGACCACCACCCGCGTTACGAGGTCCGGATGGGGAGCGAAGCCAATCAGTCAGATTCGTATCCGCAATTTGGAGTTCGTGCCGGGCTTCACCGCCGCCATTGGGTTCATCTCAGCGCGTAAGGCACGGGCCTGCGGAGAAGTCCTCGCTGTGCAGTCTGGCAACCGTGACTACATCCAGTTGCCTCGCGAAGTGTGGAACGAATTGGTCCCAGCCGGACATCCACGTCACAACGCTGTCCAGCTTGCCGTGCGGCGCCATGGCGGTGTGACCCGCAAGCTGGCGGCTGCGGTCGGCGATGAGACTGGTGACCCCAGGCTCCTCGAAGCGCTTGGCTACGTGTTCGAGCGGGTCGCTGCCAATCAGGACGGCGGTATTCAGCCGACCTATGACCTGTCCGTGCCTGACAACGTGACGTACGTCGCATCCGGGTTCGTCAGCCATAACACCATCGGCCTGATGATGGACTGCGACACCACCGGGATCGAGCCGGACCTCGCGCTCGTGAAGACCAAGAAGCTGGTCGGTGGCGGCTCCATGTCGATCGTCAACCAGACCGTGCCGCGGGCGCTGCGCCAGCTCGGGTACGCGGATGAGCACGTCCAGGCGATTCTCGAGTACATCGCCGAGCACAACTCGGTGAAGGGCGCGCCGGCGCTCCGAGAGGAGCACTACCCGGTCTTCGACTGCGCGATGGGTGACCTGCCCATCCACTACATGGGCCACATCCGGATGATGGCGGCGGTCCAGCCGTTCATCTCCGGTGCGATCTCCAAGACCGTCAACATGCCCGAGGCGGTGTCCGTCGAGGAGGTCGAGAAGGCGTATCACGAGGGCTGGAAGCTCGGGCTGAAGGCCCTGGCGATCTACCGGGACAACTGCAAGGTCGGGCAGCCGCTGTCGGCGACCAAGTCCAGTAAGGACTCGACTCCGGCGACCAAGTCCAGCAAGGCCTCAGCCTCCGCTTCGATGGACAGCGAGGGTGACCGCAGGGTGGTCGCCGACACGGGGGCGGTGCTCGAGGTCGACAACGCTCCCGTCCGCCGGCGACTGCCGCGAACCCGTCCGTCCAAGACGACGTCGTTCCGCGTCGGCGACATCGAGGGCTACCTGACCGCCGGGTCGTACCCCGACGACGGTCTCGGTGAGATCTTCGTCAAGGTGTCCAAGCAGGGCTCGACGCTGTCGGGTGTGATGGACGCCTTCGCGATCGCCGTCAGCATGGGCCTGCAGTACGGCGTGCCGCTCGAGGTTTACGTGGCCAAGTTCTCCAACATGATCTTCGAGCCCAACGGCATCACCGACGATCCTGACATCCGTATCACCCAGAGCCTGGTGGACTACATCGCCCGCCGGCTGGCCATCGACTACCTGGACGTCGAGAGCCGGCAGGCGCTCGGCATCAAGACAACCGCCGAGCGGATCGAAGAGGTGAACGGCACTGGCCCGTCGGCCGCGGCGTCACAGCCGGGTCCGGAGTCGTCGACCGGCGCGTCGACACCCGCGGACGCCAACATGACCGCGGCCACGGAAAGCCAGTCCGCCGAGAGCCAGCGGCTGGGTCAGGGCGGTGAAGGCCGGCCCGTCGCGGAGGGCGACGACACGCCGACCGTTGCACCGGCCTCGCCGCGCAGCGAGCTCGCGTTCACACCGGGAATGGCTGCGGTCGACGCGCCCTTCTGCTCGACCTGCGGCGTCCGCATGCGTCCGGCTGGCTCTTGCTTCGTCTGCGAGTCCTGCGGAACCACGAGTGGATGTAGCTGAAAGTAGGAATTATTGCATCTACTGCATCATTGGTATCTCGGGCCGTTGATCTGATCTTCGTCCCCTTGGCACTCGAGGTTCACGATGGGGAATACGCTAGAGAGACTAAATCAAGTTCGTGGGGATATCGCCGCAGACGACGTTGCTTTGGACGAGGCGCGTGAGCGCCGTGACTGTGTGCTCAACATCGCGGACCAGTTCCCTGGAGCTCTGCGGACCTATCGCTCTGGATCTTTGGCGGCCGGATTGATGAACCAGCCGGTCACTGATGGCGACGGTGGCGTCGTGTTGGACCGTCGCATCTATCCGGAGCTGGGTCCCGATGGAGATGGCGACGGACCCTATGAGATTATCGAGGACATGCATGATTTCCTCGCTCCTCGTGTGCGGGAGTCCTACGAGGATGCGACGGTCCATCGAATGAAGCGCGGCCTTAAGGTCTATTTCCACGACCCAATCGACGAGGAGCAGGATCCTACGGTTGACTTGGTGATCGCGCTGAACCGCAAGGTCGATGACGCATTGTGGATTCCGAACCGTGACCGATCCCGTTGGGATCCGTCTCATCCTGAGAAGCATCATCTGATGCTACGGGCAGGTACGAGGGCCCTTCGGCGAGTAAGAGCGCGGGTGATCCGCCTCGGCAAGGCTTGGAATTACCAGTACAGCGAGCCTGGTTTGTGCTCGTTCAATGTTGTGGCGCTAGCCCTTGAGGAGATCACTGAGCCGATGCCGCTCGATGAGGCGGTCACATTGTTCTTCGATTACGCTGCTACGGCTGTCGGGAAAGGGCGAACCCATGATCCGGCCGACGTGTCGCCGCCGATCAAGCTTCTCCTCCGCCAGACGGTAGTCGTCGCTCGACTGCGCAAGGCGGCGGACGGGCTTGCCGACGCGCTCGACCACGACGATGACGACGAGGCCGTCGACGAGGCGCTATCGGAGGTGTTCTTCAACTACGTGAAGCCGCCGGCGGGCAGCCGCTCCGAGTTGGTCAATGCGTTGCGCCACAACAATTACGGGCTCGTTGCAGGTGCTGTTCCGGGACTCAGCTTTGCCCGCCCTGGCGTCTCGGCCGCTCGCCCGCTAAAGCCAACGCGAGCCTACGGCGGCCTCCGCCACGATGGCACGGGCCAGTAGCACAGGCAAGCGGTGGGGAGGACCGTGGTATGGGCAGTTCGGCGAACGGCGCAAATTCGAGCAAGGGGCAGCCCTCTACCCGAATCTCATCAGCCGATATGACCGGCGACCTGGCCGCCTTGGCTATACCTATCACCTCATGATCGACATTTGGGATGAGCCTCGCCGGGTCGAGATCCGCTTTTCGAAGAGGGCGCCGAGTACGCCCCACGTATATGTGGATGGCCCCACCGACTCGCCACACCGCTACGAAGATGGGTCGCTGTGCATGTGGTATCCCCACGATCCCGCTGATCGCCGCTGGACGTTCGACGACGGGTTGGTCACGCTCGTTGGCTACATCACCGCGCACCTGTTCCGTGAGGCTTGGTGGCGGGAGACCGGTGAGTGGCCGGGTGATGAGGTCGCACATGATAAGTCGGCATGATCATGAGGGCTAAGCGTGGGACAGCAGCAGGGTAATCCCTGGATCGGGCCTGTCATCGTCGCCGCGATCGTCTCTGGCGTGGTCGCCTTGGCACAGATCTGGCTGAACGCCAGGCGTGAAGCGCGTGACCGCCAACGCAAGTTGTTCGATGCTGCCTTCGAGGTTTGCATGGCATACCGGGAACTCCCCTATATGGTGCGTCGGCGACGAGCGGATCAGCCCGCCGAGGAGCGCATCCGGCTCTCCACCGTCATCAGCGAGACCCAGCGGCGTCTCAACCACCATCAGGCAGTGCTTCGAGTGGAGGCGCCACGGGTCGCTCAGCACTACGGGGAGCTGGTCGCCGCAACCCGCATGATCGCGGGCATCGAGATCTCACGGGCATGGGATCTTGATCCCTCGGACTCGGACGCTGACATGCATATTCGCGACATCGATCTGAGTGCGCTGGCGCCGTACGAGGACGCCTATCTCACCGCCGCTGCCGACCATCTGAGGTTCGGCCCCCCGTGGCTGCGGCGACTCGCCCGCCGCGTTGGTCGGCCACCGGGCGGGTGGCGAGCACGAATCGCTCCTACCTCGCGATTTGACTCAGCCGACGCTCAACACAACAATGATGCGTCTAATGCATCACAAGGAGATGAAGCAGGAGCGGTCTGAGCTACCGGGCGCGGCGTGTCTGGTCTTGATCGATGGCGTCGCTTACCTCGACGAGGCTGCTGCGGTGTTCCAGGCGATGCTGGACGGCTGGGCACGGCAGCAGGGCAGCCGGCTGCTGACCGATGGGACGGTCCGTGCGCGAGTGGAGCAGGTCCGGCGCTTCCAGGCGTTCACTGGTGAGTATCCGTGGCGGTGGGTGCCGGGCGACGTTGAGGACTACACCACTGCGCTGCGCTCCCGACAGCGGGGGCACTCCACGATCCGTGGCTATCACAACACGCTGCGGCTGTTTTGCGAGTACGTCACCGACCCGCGTTACGCCTGGATCGCGGAATGCTCGGCGCGCTTCGGCGAGCACCCGGTCCAGATCTGCCACGAGGGCAACACCGCCCAGCATCTGGTCGACTACGAGGGCCGACCTGGCAACCGGCCGCTTACCTTCGAGGAGCTACAAGCGTTCTTTGACCATGCCGATGCGCGGGTGGAGACGATTGCTCGGCGTGGCCGCAAGGGCGCGCTGGCCGCGCTGCGGGACGCCCAGCTGTTCAAGACCGCCTACGCGTTCGGGCTGCGCCGTCGTGAGCTGGTCCGCTTGGACGTGGCCGATCTGCGCGCCAACCCGCACGTGCCGCAGTGGGGCCGCTACGGGTCGCTGCACGTGCGCTGGGGCAAGGCGACCAAGGGCAGCCCACCCAAGCGGCGCACCGTGCTGGCGCTGCCGGAGTTCGACTGGGCCATCGAGGGGCTGCGCCAGTGGGTGGAGCAGGCCCGCGAACGGTTCGGCGCTGGCCAGCACCCGGCGTTGTGGGTGACTGAGCGGGCCAGCCGGGTCGACGTCCGCTACGCCGACGACCGGTTCGCCCAACTCCGCGACGAGCTCGGGCTGCCGGGAGAGCTGAACCTGCACTGCCTGCGCCACTCCTACGTGACCCACCTGGCCGAGTTCGGCTACCCCGAGCGGTTCATCCAGGAGCAGGTCGGGCACGCCTACGCCTCCACGACCGCGATCTACACCTCGGTCAGCAACGACTTCAAGAACCGGATGGTGGCCCGGGCGCTGCGCCGCGTCTACGGTCCCAGAGGGGATCCGCGATGACCAAGAAGATGACGATCCGCTGGCACCTGCGCCAAGTCATGGCCGCCCGCGGGATGTTTGCCACCACCGACCTGGTCCCGCTGCTGGCCGAACGGGGGGTGCACCTGTCCCGCGAGCAGGTCTACCGGCTGGTCACCAGCACACCACAACGGCTCAACATCGACGTGCTCGCCGCGCTGTGCGACATCCTTGGGTGTGGCCCGCAGGACCTGATCGAGGTCGCCGCCGAGCAGCGGCAGGCCCGCAAGACCGCGGCCGGCGGCGGTGAGACCGGCGGTGTCGGGGAGCTGCGGCCGGTCCGCGCTCGCGTGCGACGGCCCGGACCCGCTGATCCCACGTGAGCGCCGTGAGCGCCGAGCCCGACCTCGGGGCGATCATCACCGCGGTCCTCGTGGCCGACCCCGACCTTGACCAGCAGATCGTTGCCGACGCCGTGGCGACCGTCGCGCCATCCCGCAGGCAGCAGCGCTGGCTCCAACGCGCTCTCGCCGAGGATCCCGGCTGCCTCACCTCGGGCGCATCGTCGGTCCCGCTCGGGGCAGCGCAGCTGATCCGCGAGCTCCGCGACGCCGGCTCCACCAAGCTCGTGGCACCGCGCTGCGCGGTCTGCGGCCACGCCCGGCCGTTGCGCCACAAGCACGGCGAGCAGCGCGTCTGCGACTGGTGCCGCCGGGTGCTCCACGCCAAGCCCTGCGCTCGTTGCGGGCAGCGGCGCCCGGTGCTGGCCCGCACCGATGACGGCCCGATCTGCTTTCGCTGCCGCCGCCAGGACAGCGGGACCTGGAAGCCGTGCAGCCAGTGCGGCCGGCTGTGCACCGTCACCGCGCGGTCGGCCGAGCGACGGCCGCTGTGCTGGCAGTGCGCGCCGCGCCGGCGGTCGCTGTGCGCGTTCTGCGGCCAGCAGCGCGTCGTCCACGCGCACCTGCTCGACGGTCCCGCCTGCGCTGCCTGCTACGACCGAGTGCGATCCTCCCCGCAGCCGTGCCCTGGCTGCGGCCAGCCGCGGGTCCTCGAGCACCGCGACCGTGACGGCCGGCGCGTCTGCGGACCCTGCGTCGGGGTCGCGTCCCGGTTTGCCTGCGACCGCTGCGGCAAGGACGGCCTGCGCTACCGCGACGGCCTGTGCGCCCGATGCCTTCTCGCCGAGCAGGCCGCTGCCCTGCTGACCGGCCCCGACGGCACCATCACCCCCGCCCTGCGTCCCCTGCGCCGCGCCCTGGTCGAGGTCGACGAGCCACGCTCGGCGCTGAACTGGCTGCGTGCCAGCGCCGGGGCCAAGCTGCTGGCCGCCATGGCCGCGGGTGAGCTGGCGGTCAGCCACGACGCGCTCGACGGCCTGCCGCAGACCAAGCCGCTGGACTACCTGCGCGACCTGCTGGTGGCCGCCGGTGTCCTGCCACCACGCGAGGCCAACTTCGAGCGGCTTGGAACCTGGCTCGATCGGGTCCTCGCCGGCGTGCCAGACGACCACGCCACCGTGGTCCGGACCTTCGCGACCTGGGAGGTGGTCCGCCGCCTGCGGCCCAAGGCCACCGCGGGTCGGCTGACCGAGAACGCCACCCGTCGGGCCCGCACCCAGATCCGGCAAGCCCTCGCCCTGCTCGCCTGGCTCGACGCCCGTGGCACGACCCTGGCCGAGCTGCGCCAGGCCGACCTGGACCGCTGGCTGACCGAAGGGACGACCACCCGCCTGGCCGTCAGCAGCTTCGTGCGCTGGGCCAAGGGACGCCGGCTCGTCGGCGACGTGCAAGTCCCGCTCCCGGCGACAAGAAGCCCTGCCGCCCCAGTGGCCGATGATGCGCGCTGGACGCTGATCGAACGGCTACTGCACGACGACACCGTCGCCGCCGAGCTGCGCGTCGCCGGCCTGTTCGCCCTGCTCTACGGGCAGCAGCTCACCCGCATCGTCCGCTTGACCACCGACAACGTCCGCTGCGACGGCGACCGGGTCGCCATTCGGTTCGGCCACGACGACTTGCGCCTGCCCGAGCAGCTGGACACGCTCGTACTGGCGCTGCGCGACCGGCGGGGCCATGCGGCACTGGGCAACCAGGCCACCGGGCGATGGCTGTTCCCCGGCGGGGCGCCCGGGCGGCACATCACCGCCAACTCGCTCCGAGTCCGGCTCAACGCCGTCGGTGTCGTCCTCCGACCAGCTCGCAACGCCGCCATGCTCCAGCTCGCCGCCGAGCTGCCCGCATCCATCCTGGCCGACCTGCTCAACCTGCATCCCATCATCGCGGTCCAGTGGGTCCGCGCAGCACGAGGCGACTGGGCATCCTATGTCGGCGAACGGAGCGCCCCGGCCAGCCCTGACCCGGCAGGCCCTCGTCCACGACTGCCTCAGCCAGGGAATAGAGCATGAACGAATATCAGCACTCCCCCCATACCACCGCGCTGCGGTTGGGCACGGCCGAGGCCGAGCAGGTGTTGCGCCGCTTCACCAAGGGCGGCCCCAAGCACCCCACCTACCAGGCGTTGGAGGAGCTGGGGCGGGTGGTCCGGACGATCTTTGCCTGCGACTTCCTTGCGTCGGAGGCGCTGCGCCGCGAGATCCACGCCGGCCTGCAGGTGGTGGAGAACTGGAACTCTGCCAACAAGACGATCTTCTACGGCAAGGACGGCGCGCTCACCGGGCCGGACCGTGAGCACCAGGAGGTCTCCATGCTTGCGCTGCACCTGTTGCAGTCGGCGCTGGTCTTCGTCAACACGCTGCTGCTGCAGCGGGTGCTCCAAGATCCGGCGTGGGCGGGCAGGCTCACCGATGAGGACCGCCGCGCGCTCAACCCGCTGTTTTGGACGCACGTCAACCCGTATGGACGGTTCCGGCTCGACATGAGCAAGCGGCTCGACTTGGATGCCGCGGCGGCATAGCAAGGACGGCGACGACACGGAGCGCGCTGCCACGCCGGCCGGTAACGATGCGGCTGCGCCTTGTGGGGTAGAAGACGGACGCTGCCGCGTTGCTGCTCGGCCGAGGCTCCGGGCGGAAACGCGTGCAGCCAGCGCTGCGCGGCCGACGGGTCCGGTCGCGGCCCCGCCGCCAAGAACGTCCCTGCCGGGTGGTAATGTCCCGCTGCTGAGCTACCGGCGCAGGGAGGCGTTATGGCCACCGTTACCTTCCTCGATGAGACGGCGACCGGGCGACGGCTGGACGAGCTGACCATTCCCGACCTGCCGCGGGCCATGACCGTCCGCGAGCTGGTGCGGCTGCGGGTCCGCGAGGAGGTCGCACGCCACAACGCGCAGCCGTCGCACCATTTCCGCGGCCTGGTGCGGCCCGAGGATGCGGAGGTCGAGCTCAACGGCTACCGCCTGCGCAGCCCACGTCGGCTGGACTGGCAGCGGCAGGCCGACGTCGCCGAGCGGGCCTTCGCCCGCAACGGCTACTTCGTGCTCGTGGGCGACCGGCAGGTCGACAGTCTAGACGAGGTCGTCGACCTCAGCGGCAACCCGGAGCTGGTGTTCGTGAGGCTGGTCCCCCTGGTCGGAGGGTAAGGGCGGTGGCGTCTGCGGCACCGTCAGCCCGCGACAGGTTCGCCGCCAGCCTGCATCCCGAGCAGCGAATGCTGCTCGACCTGCTCGATCCGGCCGCGTTCGAGGTGTTCCAGGTCCTGGACGCCGCGGCGGATCGCCTGGACCGGGACCGGGTTGGCTACTGGCCTGGTTGGCCGATCAAGTTCGCCGAGACTCGATTCGCTGAGGTCGCCGTCGGGTTCGGCGACGCCGAGCTGCGCGCGATGGGGCTGTGGGCGCAG
>WNGD01000702.1_pt1 | contig 36419 bp, 30 predicted proteins | sample 5400671 | NCBI WGS metagenome assembly WNGD01 (sample SAMN13153369, study PRJNA577476) | soil metagenome | isolation source: 40 cm soil or saprolite under grassland replicate 2 | place: USA:California | collected 2016-06-15 | reverse complement strand
GCTATTTCGTCCCGCAGGTCGAGAGCACCCTGATCGACGATCACGTGGCGCTGCAGAAAGCGGGCATTCATGCCATCGACGTCGTCGACTTTACGTACCCCTACTGGCACACGACCGAGGATACGATCGACAAGGTGAGCGCGGCTTCCCTGCAGATTGTCGGTGATGTCGCTGTATCGTTGGTGCGCCAGTAATTGCGGATTTCGGATTGCGGATTTGTTGCACGACCTTCCATTGCCATTCCGCAATCCGCATTCCGCAATCCGCAATCGTGACACCGCAATTTTTCGGCGCGCCGCGCATAAAACGGATGCCGCCAGCCGGATGGACGACCGTCACGCCGCATTGCTCCTCGCCGGCCTCGCGTTGGCCGGCGCCGGGGTCCGCTATGCGCTCGCTCCCGCGTCCGCCGCAGCGCCGGGCGACGTGCAGCTCGCCGCGATCGACACGCCTCCGCCCCGCCGGTTGCGAGAAACCGCCCGCACGGCTGCGCGGCTCGCCCGCCCGCTGCTCCCGGGCGAGCGCATCGACCTCGATCACGCCGACGTGACGGAGATCACGCGACTGCCTCGCGTGGGCCCCGCGCTGGCGCAGCGCATCGTCGCCTGGCGAGACCAACACGGCCCGTTTGGCAGCCTCGCCCGCTTTGACAGCGTGCCCGGGGTCGGCCCGCGGCTCGTAGAATCCCTGCGTCCTTACGTGAAGTTTTCGGGGCAGATACCGCCTCCGCCTTGACCACCCCCCCGCCGATTCCTATGTTAGCTGGTTCATTCCCAACGAGTTGCATACGGCTACCGCAGCAGCCACCAGCGACAAGCTCGGCGAACTTCTGCTCCGCGACGGGCTGATCACCCCGGATCAGCTGAAGAAGGCTTTGCTGGAGCAGAAGAACACCGGGATGCGCCTGGGCTACACCCTGGTCAAGCTGGGCTTCATCGAGGAGACCGAGATCTCCAAGATGCTGGCCCGGCAGTACCGCATGCCGGCAGTCGACCTGTCGCGGTTCGAGGTCGACCCCAAGATCATCAAGCTCATGCCGCCGGACATCGCCGTGAAGCACACGGTGCTGCCGCTCAAGCGGGAGGGGCGGACGCTCACGGTCGCCATCGCGGACCCCAACAACGTCACCGCGATCGAGGACATCAAGTTCGTCACGCGGTGCGACGTGTTCCCGGTGATCGCCGGCGAGTACACGCTCCGCAACGCGATCGAGCGCTACTACCAGCAGTCGGACGCCCAACTCCAGACGCTGCTCAAGGATATCGAGGCCGCCGAAGACCTCGAGGTGGTCGAAGACTCGGTCGATGAGGACGTCAAGGCGCAGGACCTGGCGGACGACGCGCCGGTCGTGAAGCTGATCAACGGCCTCCTGACCGACGCCGTGAAGCGGGGGGCGTCGGACATCCATATCGAGCCGTTCGAGCATGAGCTGCGGGTGCGCTACCGCGTGGACGGCGCTCTGCACGAGGTGATGAAGCCGCCGGTCAAGATGCGAGCGGCGCTCACTTCGCGCGTGAAGATCATGGCGCAATTGAACATCGCCGAGCGGCGCGTGCCGCAGGACGGGCGCATCAAGCTCAAGATGGGGACCAAGGTGATCGACTTCCGCGTGTCGACCCTCCCGGTGCTGTTCGGCGAGAAGATCGTGCTGCGGATTCTCGACAAGGGCAACCTGACGCTCGACCTCACCAAGTTCGGGTTCGAGCCGAAGGCCGAGCAGGACCTGATGCGGGCGATCCTGAACCCGTACGGGATGGTGCTGGTGACAGGCCCGACGGGGTCGGGCAAAACCACCACGCTCTACTCGGCGCTGTCGCGTATCAATCAGATCGACGTGAACATCCTGACGGCTGAGGACCCGGTCGAGTACAACCTGATGGGGATCAATCAGGTGCTCGTCCGGAACGAGGTCGGGATGACGTTCGCGGCGGCGCTCAAGGCGTTCCTGCGCCAGGACCCGAACATCATCATGGTGGGGGAGATCCGCGACCTGGAGACCGGGTCGATCGCCATCAAGGCGGCGCTCACCGGCCACCTGGTCCTCTCCACGCTGCACACCAACGACGCGCCGTCGACCGTGACGCGTATGGTCGACATGGGGATCGAGCCGTTCAACGTGGCGAGCGCCGTGAACCTCATCGTGGCGCAACGGCTGGTGCGGCGCATCTGCAAGGACTGCAAGCAGGAGCACAAGTACAACGACGAAGAGCTCAAGGCCTTGGGCATCCCGGCGGCGGAGGCCGCGAAGCTCACCTTTTTCAAGGGCGCCGGCTGCGACACCTGCGGCGGCACCGGGTACAAAGGGCGGCAGGGGCTGTACGAGGTGATGGCGTTGTCGAGCGCGCTGCGGCGCATGGTGCTCAAGGGCGGCTCGACCGAGGAGCTGCGGGAGGAAGCCGTGAAGGAAGGCATGCTCACGCTGCGGTCCGACGGTATGGTGAAGGTGAAACGCGGTATCACTACCCTGGAGGAAGTCGTGAAAGAGACGGCGGCATGACGGCGGGCGCGCCGCAGGGCCTGAACCTCCGCTCGTTGCTCGAGGAAATGATCGAGAAGGACGCCTCGGACCTCCACATCGTGGCGGGCGAGCGTCCCAAGCTGCGGGTGGACGGGGACATCGTCGACTCGTCCGTGGATCACGTGCTGACGCCCAAGGACACGCTGTCGATCGCCTACTCGGTGCTCACCGAGAACCAGAAGAAGCGGTTCGAGACCGAGAACGAGCTCGACTTCTCCTTCGGGATCCAGAACCTGGCGCGGTTCCGCGGCAACTGCTTCAAGCAGCGGGGCTGCGTGTCGCTCGTCATCCGGCAGATCCCCTTCACCGTGCGGACGTTCGAGGATCTTGGCCTGCCCGGGGTGGTCGCGAAGCTCGCCGAGAAGCCCCGCGGGCTGGTGCTGGTGACCGGGCCCACCGGCTCCGGGAAGAGCACCACACTCGCGGCGATGATCGACAAGATCAACAAGGAGCTGAAGGGACACATCATCACGGTGGAGGACCCGATCGAGTTCATCCACCGCCACCAGGCCTGCATCGTCAACCAGCGCGAGATCGGCACGGATACCAACAGCTTCGCGGCCGCCCTCAAGTACGCGCTGCGGCAGGACCCCGACGTGGTGCTGATCGGCGAAATGCGCGACTTGGAGACGATCGGGGCGGCGTTGACGATCGCGGAGACGGGCCACCTGGCGTTCGCCACGCTGCATACCAACTCAGCGATGGAGAGCATCAACCGCATCATCGACGTGTTCCCGTCGCATCAGCAGTCGCAGGTCCGCGCCCAGCTCTCGTTCGTGCTCGAGGGCGTCATCACGCAGACTCTGTTGCAAAAGGCCAAAGGCCGCGGCCGCGTGATGGCGTGCGAAATCCTCATCATGACGCCCGCCGTCCGTGCTCTGATTCGGGACCAGAAGATCGAGCAGATCCCGTCCATGATGCAGGCGGGGAAGAAGTACGGCATGCAGACCCTGAACGACGCCCTGTACCAGCTCTACCTCGGCCGCGAGGTCGCCAAGGACGAGTGCCTCCGGGTCTCGGCGAACCCGAACGAGTTCCTGCGGATGATCGGCGAGCCGCCGCAGGACGAGCGCGAGCCTGCCGCCGGCCAGCCCCAGGCGGCCCAGGCCAAGGTCGCGGCGCGCCGCTAGGCGCCACCCCGGAGGGAGTGAGCCATGCCGGTCTTCCAGTACACCGCGCGCACGCTCAAGGGCGATCTCGTCAACGACAAGATCGACCTGCCGAGCCGTGACGACGTCATCGCCCACCTGCGCAAGAACCGCATGGTGGTGGTGCAGGTGCGGGCCGCGCCGCGCGAGTTCAAGCTCAGCTTCAAGTTCGGCGGCGGCGTCAAGACGCGCGACATCGTCGTGATGACGCGGCAGTTCGCCACCATGATCAACGCCGGGCTGCCGCTGGTGCAGGCGCTCGACATCCTGGCGCAACAGACCGAGAACAAGATCCTCGCCGACGTCACCCGTCAGGTCGTCTACGACGTCGAGAGCGGCCACACCCTGGCCGACGCGCTGCGCAAGCACCCCCGGGCGTTCAGCGACCTCTACGTCAACATGGTCGCCGCCGGCGAGGCGGGCGGTATCCTCGACACGATCCTCGTCCGCCTGGCCCAGTTTCTCGAGAAGAACGACGCCATCGTCCGCAAGGTGAAAGGCGCCATGGTCTACCCGGCGGTGATTTGCTCGGTGGCCGTGATCGCGGTGTCGGTGCTGCTTATCTTCGTGATCCCCACGTTCCAGAACATGTTCGCGTCGGTGAACATGGAGCTGCCGCTTCCCACACGCATCGTGATCGGGATGAGCAACTTGCTCAAGAATTACTGGTGGGCGATCCTGGCCGTCATCGGCGTGACCGTGTTTGGTATCACGCGCTACTACAAGACGCCGGCCGGCCGGCTGCAAATCGACCGCATGCTGCTGCGGCTGCCGGTGCTCGGCGACGTGCTGCGGAAGTCGGCGGTGTCGCGGTTCACCCGCACCCTCGGCACGCTGATCTCTTCGGGCGTGTCGATCCTCGACGGCCTCGAGATCACGGCGCGCACGGCGGGCAACATGGTGATCCACAACGCGGTGATGGAGTCGCGCGCCTCGATCGCCGGAGGCGAGACGATCGCCCAGCCGCTCGCCAAGTCCAAGGTGTTCCCCCCGATGGTGATCTCCATGATCGCGGTCGGCGAGCAGACCGGCGGCATGGACGAGATGCTCTCGAAAATCGCCGACTTCTACGACGACGAGGTGGACGCCGCCGTTAGCACGCTGCTCTCCCTCATGGAGCCGATCATGATCGTCGTGCTGGGCGTCGTCGTCGGCGGCATGGTCGTGGCGATGTACCTGCCGATCTTCGACATGGTGAACGCGGTGCAGTAGGACCGGACACGGCCGGTAAGAGGCCCGGGAAGGGGGAAGGGTCCCCTTACGGTGCGGGAGTCGGCGGCACCGACGGGTCCGTGAGATTCGCGAACGACGGCAGCTCGATCCACTGGCGGGGGAAGCGCGGCAGGAACTTCACGTGGCGGTTCACCACCGCCTGCACCCGCCGCCACCAGCACACGATCGGACGCGACGTCCGACCCACGCTCACCACGGCGAAGGGGATCGAATCCGCCACCACCGTCCGCAGGTCGGGCTGGCTGAGCGAGCATAGGTCTTCCGGCGTCTTCACACCGAAACTCGAGTCGGGGCCGGTCCACGGATGGTTGTGCCACACGGCGAGCGTCGCCGGCGCGCACGGCTGCGGCTCCACGGCGTCCACGGTGGAGCGTAACAGGTCGGGCATCACGAAGTCCCGCACGACAGCCGTATCCCCCGATACACTCCCCTGCAAGCACAGCACCACTTCGCGGTCGAGCCCGGCCGCCAGGACGCTGAGCCGGCGGAACAGCGAGGCCGCGAGCACCAGCCGCTTCAAGGGCTGCGAATTGAGAATCGCGGAGTCGGCGGGGGTGAGCGGCGCCTGGGTGACACCCGGTCGTGCGCCGAGCGCGAGTGCGAGAACGGCTCCGGCGACGCGATGCCGCATAGGCCAAGAATAGCGCTCTGCTCTTGCACTTTGCCACACCGCTTCCAATACTTAGCCTCCATGCCGCCAGCCGACCACCCCTTCGCCCGTCCGCATAACGCAATGTCAGCATTGTGCTTACACAGCGTACGGCTTACGACTGACGACGCTGCTCCCGGGAGCGCCCCGTGAAGTGGCTGGGCCGCGGATCTGCGGGATCGGCTATCCCGACCCCCCAGTCCCTGTTGCGGTCCGTGTACGTGGGCCGGCTGTGCGTCGCCATCGCCATCTATCTGAGCGCCGCACTCAAGTTCAACGTCGCCGCACCGCTCGACCTGCTCGTCACGTCGTTCCTCCTGGTGGCGACGGTGGTGGTCACCATCGCCTCGTACTGGTACACCCACATCCGGGCGCGCTCGCCGGGGCGGACCTTCCTGTATGCCCAGGCGCTGTACGACGTCGCGCTCATCACCACCGTGGTGCACATCACAGGGGGGCCGCAGAGCGATTTCCCCCCGCTGTACGTGCCGCTCATCGCCGTCACCGCGGTCCTGATGCCGCCTGCCAGCACGGCCCTGATCACGGTGCTCGTCGGAATCGTGTATTTCGCGGACGTGTTCTTCGGCCATCAGACCGCGATGACCGGCGAAGTGTTCCTGCAGCTTTCGGTCTTCGCGGGTGTGGCGGCGGTGACGGCGTACTTCTCGAGCCGCGTGTCGGTCATGGGTGCGGAACGGGAGGCGCTAGCGGGCGAGCTGCGACAGGTGCGGCTCGAGGCCGCCGACGTGCTGCGCAACATCCCCACCGGCATCGTCACCGTGGATGCGGACGGGCACCTGCTGTACTGCAACCCCGCGGCGGAGCAGATCCTCGGCTTCAAGGAGCGGCAGTGGCGCGGGCGTTCGGTCATGCCGGAGTTCGCGCGCATCGCGCCCGAGTTCTGGGCGGCGATCACGGCGACGGCGCGCCGCGGCGTGCGGGCCATGCGGGTCGAAGCCACGGTGCGGCGGCCGGAGCGGACCTTTCCGATCGGCGTGACGACGACGACCCTCGAGGTCGAGCCCGGCGGCACTCCGCGGGTGACCGCGATCTTCACCGACATCTCCGACTCCAAGCGGCTCGAGGAGCTGCACCTGCGTGCCGAGCGCCTCGAGGCGGTGGCGGAGCTGTCGGCGAGCCTGGCGCACGAGATCAAGAATCCGCTCGCCTCGATCCGGTCCTCGGTGGAGCAGCTGGGTCGCGCGAAGCGGGCCAATCCCGACGAGAAGTTTCTGACCGGCCTGGTGGTGCGCGAGAGCGACCGTCTCTCACGTCTCCTGTCCGAGTTTCTCGACTTTTCCCGGGTGCGCGCCACCGAGTGCCGGCCGCTCGACCTGCACGCGATCGCGGCCGCGGCGATCCGGCTGGTGCGCGAGCACCCCGACTGTCCCGACGACGCGGTGATCGATCTGGCGGGCGGGAGCACGGCGATGGAAGGCGATGAAGACCTGCTCCATCGGGTGGTCTCGAACCTCGTGCTGAACGCCGTGCAGGCCGCCGGCACGGGTGCGCGCGTGACGGTCCGCACTGGGCGGCCGGCCTCGCACGAGCTGCCCCGCGGCGCGGGGATCGAGAACCCCGTGGCCCTCGCCGTGAGCGACAACGGCCCGGGCATCCCTGAGAACCTGCGGGCGCGGCTGTTCGACCCGTTCGTGACGGGCCGCGTCGGGGGGACCGGCCTGGGGCTGGCGATTGTGCAGCGCGCCGTCGAGGCGCATCGCGGGCTCGTGCTGGTGGATTCGACCGAGGGGAAGGGAACGACATTCACCGTGTATTTCCCCGCCGCCCGGCGGAAAGAGGAAGCCGCATGACGCAGCAGCCATCTATTCTGGTGGTCGACGACGAGCTGGGCATCCTGGACGTGCTCCGTATCCTCCTCAAGGGCGAGGGGTTCGACGTGGTCACCGCCCAGGGAGGCAAGGCGGGCCTCGAGGCGCTCAAGACTTCGGCGCCCGACATCGTGCTCACCGACATCAAGATGCCGGGCGTGACCGGCACCGACATCCTCGCCGCCGTGCGCGAGCAGGATCCCGAGACGCCGGTCATCCTGATGACCGCACAGGCGTCGCTGCAGAGCGCCATCCAGGCGGTGAACCAGGGCGCCTTCTACTACATCCAAAAGCCGTTCTCCAACGACGACCTGGTCGCGATCTGCCGGCGGGCGGCGGAGCAACGCCTCCTCAAGGCCGAGAACAAACAGCTCAAGCAAGAGATCCGTCGCCGCGAGCGCTCGGGGCTCGTGAAGCCGCTCGGCAAGTCGCGGCCGTTCCTGGACGTGCTGAAGCTCGCCGAGCAGGTGGCGCCCACCGAGAGCACCGTGCTGATTCGGGGGGAGTCGGGGACCGGAAAGGAAATCATCGCCCGCTACATCCACGAGCTGTCGGCGCGGAGCGAAGGGGCGTTCCTGTCGCTGAACTGCGGCGCGTTGCCGGAGAGCCTGCTCGAGTCGGAATTGTTCGGTCACGTGAAAGGCTCGTTCACCGGGGCGGTGCGCGACAAGCAGGGCCTGTTCGCCGCGGCGCGGGGCGGCACGTTCTTCCTGGACGAGATCGGCGAGATGTCGCCGGCGACGCAGGTCAAGCTGCTGCGCGTGCTCCAGGAGCGCGAGGCGATCCCGGTGGGCGGCACCGAGGCCATCCCGGTGGACGTGCGCGTCGTGGCCGCCACCAACCGCGACCTGGAGGACGACATCAAGCGCGGCCGGTTCCGCAGCGACCTGTACTACCGTCTCAACGTCATCGCGATCGAGCTGCCGCCGCTGCGGGAGCGGCGGGAGGACATCCCGATCTTCGTGAAGGCATTCCTCGAGCGCATCGCGCAGGAGCACGGCCTCGAGCCCAAGCAGCTGTCCCCGCAGGCCCAGGAAGTCATCATGGCTTACGACTGGCCCGGCAACGTGCGCGAGCTGGAGAACGCCCTCGAGCGGGCGGCGGTGCTCACAAAGGGCGAGACGCTCGAGCTGGCGACGTTTCCCGAGAAGCTCTCCGAGCGTCGCGCCGAGCCGCTCGTGTCCGAGCGGGTCCATCCCAACCCCACGCTCGACGTGATCGAGCGCGCGTACATCACGTGGGTGCTGCAGAGCGAAGGGGGTAACAAGACCCGCGCGGCCGAAGTCCTCGGGATCGACCCCTCCACCCTGTACCGCAAGCTCAGCCGCTACGACGGGGAGCCGGAGGACGCGCAGTGACGCAAGCCCCCCCGGCGGCGCCCGACGAGCAGTCCCGCCCGCGGCGGCTCGCCGTCGAGGCGGCCGTGGTCGGCCTGGTGGTGATCGTAGGGCACCTGCTGTTCCGCTTGTCGCACGAGTTCCTGATCGGCGCCCTCAACGACGACGCAGTCTACGTCGTGCTGGGGAAGGCCATCGCACAGGGCGACGGGTACCGCTCGATCCACCTCGTCGGCGCACCGCTCCAGGTGCGCTATCCGCCGGCCCTCCCGTTGCTGCTGGCGGTGCCGTGGGCGCTGGCTGGGACGTTGGGAGCCGTGCGCACGACCGTCGCCGTGCTGCACCCGATCGTCAGCGGCGCCGCGGCGGGCCTCGTGTGGTGGTTGGGGCGCGACCGGCTGGAGCTCTCGCCGGCACCCCTCGCGCTCTGCGCCGTCGCCCCGTTTTTGCTGGATCCGCTCATTCAGTACTTCAACATTCCGCTCACGGAGCCGTACCTGGTGCTTGGCTGGGCGGGTGCGCTCGCGATCGCCCCGCCGCTGTTCGCTCCCGCGACCGTGCGCGACGCCCAACCCGTGCGGGCGGTCGCCCTGGGGCTCGTGCTTGCGGGCACGGCGCTGTTCCGCACGGCCGCCATCGCGCTCGTCCCGGCCGTCCTGCTCGCGCTGGCGCTGCATCGCCGCTGGAAGGAGGCCGCCGCGTGCGCGGCCGCTGTGCTGGCGCCGCTCGGCGCATGGCAGGCGCTGCAGCACTACTGGAGCGCTCGCGGGCCCCTCTCCTCCCAACCCGATGATCTCTCGTATGGGCGCTGGCTCGGCGTCACCGGTCCGGTAGCGCTGATCGGCTACGCCGTGCGTACGATCGTGGCCAACGTGGTGGTATACGTGCACCGGATGGCGGCCTACCTGTTTTCGAACCAGCCGATCGGTGTCGTCGTGGTGCTCGCCGCCGTCGTGGCGGTCGCGGTCGCCTGCGTGCGGCTGCGCTGGTCGCAGACGGCGCTAGTGCTCACGACGCTGTCCGTCACCGCGCTGACTCTGATGTGGCCGTTCACTCAGGGACGCCTCCTGCTGCCGCTGCTGCCGTTTCTGGGCTTGCTGGCGGCCAGCACCGTCGACGTCGCAGCTCGCCGGGCCCCGGTGCGCTTGCGGTGGGGCGTCCCGCTCGCTCTCGGTCTCGCGGCTCTCGCGGTGACCCTGCGTCAGGTGGACCTGCGGGACGCGGCGGCACGCTCCTTCCAGACCGGCGTGCTGCCGCCGCCTGAAGACTTATCGCCCACGCTCATCCTCGCCGTGCAGAGCCGTCACATCCACCTGCTGGCCGGCTGGATCCGGACGCACACGACCTCCGAGGACCGGCTCATGGTCGATGCGCCGGCGGGTACGTACCTCTATACCGGTCGTCGCACCGTCCCGGGTTCGCCCACCGAGAGCGGACTCGGACCCGCGGCGTTCGCCGTTCCCGGCCGTTATGTCGCCGGGCGCATCCTCGCCGACAGCGTGACCGTCGTGGCGCTGGCGCCTCCGGCGCCGGGACTGGAGCAAGACATCGCCACGATCCAGGCGCGCTGCCCGCGCGTGCTCCAACCCGAGCGGGCCGAGGCCGCGGTCTTCTTCCGCGTGCAGCGGGACGAGCGCTGCCTGCGGGGAGGGTTCGGGGATCGTGACGCGTCCTGAAACGAGGCCCGCGGAGTCGCGCGACGTAGTGGGCGCGGCCACGCTCGACCGCCTGGCAGCCGCGCCGCGATACAACCGCTGGATGTTCGCCCGGCTGCGGCCGTGGGTGGGCGATTACGTGCTGGAGATCGGGTCCGGGATCGGCAACCTATCGGCGTTCCTCGTCGACCGGCGCAGCGTGGTGCTCACCGACACCGAGCCCTCCTACCTGGAGCGGCTGCGCGCACGGTTTGCGGGCCACCCGAACGTCGAGGTGACCCGACTCTATTTGCCCACGGTGGACGGCGCACTCGCTACGCGACGCTTCGATACCGTGATCTGCCTCAACGTCCTGGAGCACGTCGCCGACGACCGCGGCTCACTCGCGGCCATCGCCCGCCTGCTCGCCCCCGGCGGGCGGCTCGTACTGCTCGTGCCCGCGTTGCCGTGGTTGTATGGCAGTCTGGACGTGGCCCTCGGGCATCACCGGCGCTATACCCGCCGGGGGCTGATCGAGCGCATCCGCGGCGCGGCGCTGCGCGTGCGGCACATCGAGTACTTCAATCTTGCGGGGCTCCCCGGCTGGTGGCTGGCGGGGCGGGTGCTGCGTCGCCGCCTGATTCCCGCAGGCTCGCTGCGGCTGTACGACGCCCTCGTGCCCCTGTTCCGTCTGGAGCGGCTCCTCCCCTGGCGCGTGGGTCAATCGCTCATCGCCATCGGGGAGGCCCCCGCGTGACGGCGCCCCCTTCCCCGGACCGGCTCAGGCTTTCCATAATCGTCCCGGCGTACAATGAAGCAGCGACGATCGAGGCGGTCGTGCGGCGGCTCCATGAGGTGCGGCTCCGCCTCGAGATCATCGCGGTGGACGACGCCTCGACCGACGGGACGGGCGCCGTTCTGGACCGGCTGGCGGGCGAGGGGCTCGTCCACCGGCTGATCCATCATCCGACGAATCGTGGCAAGGGTGCGGCCCTGCGGAGCGGCATCGCCGGCGCGACGGGCGACGTCATCGTCGCGCAGGACGCAGACCTGGAGTATGACCCCGGGGACCTGGCTGTATTGCTCGAACCGATCCGCCAGGGCCGGGCCGACGCGGTGTACGGATCTCGCTTCCAGGGGGGCCCACGGCGCGTCCTGTTCTTCTGGCACTCGATCGGCAATCGCCTGCTCACCCTGCTGTCCAACATGTTCACAAACTTGAACTTGAGCGACATGGAGACCTGTTACAAGCTGGTGCGCGCGGACGTACTGAAGCGCCTGCCGCTCACCGCAGAGCGGTTCGGGATCGAGGTCGAGCTCACGGCCCGGCTGGCGCAGGCGGGCGCCCGCATCTGGGAGCTGCCCATCTCCTACAGCGGGCGCACCTACGCGGAGGGGAAGAAGATCAGCTGGCGCGACGGTCTCGCGGCCCTGTTTCACGTCCTGCGTTACAACCTCTTTCCGCCCCGCGGCGATTGGCGCGGGCGCTAGCTGCCCTGACCCCCGGCCGCGCGGCGGCGCTCGCTGCCACGCTCGCCGCGGCGGTGGGCGCGGTCACGCTGAACCGTGACCTGGTGGGCGTCTTCTACGACGATGGTCTCTACGCCGGCCTCGCGATTGCCCTCGGCCGCGGCCTCGGATACGTGCATCCTCACCTCCCCGGGACCCCGGCCGCCGTGCACTATCCGCCCCTGTACCCGCTCGTCCTGGCGCCCTTGTTCCGCGTATTCTCGGTGCCGGCCGCAGCCTACTTGGGCAAGGTCCTCAATGTGCTGCTCGCCGCGCTCAGCACCGGGCTCATCGCTTGGCACGCGGCGCGAAACCGGCTCGTCGGGGATGATCTGCCCGCTTGGCTCGCCCCGGCCGTGGTCGCCGGCGCGGCGCTTGCCATTCCCGTGCTCGCGACGCAAGCGGTGCTTTTCTCCGAGCCGCTGTTCGGCGTCCTGCTTGCGGCGGCGGTCGTGCTGGCGGATGCGCCTCCGCCGCGCGTCCCGGCGCAAGCGGCGGCGTGTCTCGCCGGTGTGGCGGCGGGGCTGGCGCTGCTCACGCGCTCTGTCGGCGTCGCGGCGGGTGCGGGAATAGTAGTCTTCCTCCTCGCGACACGGCGCGCGCCGCGGCGGGTCGCCCTCGCGGCGGCGGCACCCGTCGCCGTGGCCGCCGGCGGCTGGGGGTTGTGGCTGCTCCGCCACCGCGGAAGCATCGATCCCGCGCTCGCGATGGGTTACGGCACCTACATGGAGATGGCGCGGCAGGCGGGGCTCGGTGTGTTCTGGCCTGCCACACGCGACCTGTTTCGTCCCCTGGGCGACCTCACGCTCGGGCTGATCGCGCTTCCCGCGATCTACTACTTGTTCGCGGCGGCCGCCGTGATGGTCGGGGGCTATGGCGGGTACCTCCTGCTGCGCCGCTCGAGCGTCGGCTGGACGCTCGTGTTCTATTTCCTCACCCTGCTCGTCTGGCCGTTTCCGTCCGACCGGTTTCTGTGGGGCGTGCTTCCGTGGCTCGCGCTCGCGTGGGCGGCCGGCGCGGCGGCCTTGTGGCGCCACGTCCGCCTGCGCCTCCCCCTGGTCGTGCTCGCCGCGGTGATGGGCATCGGGTACGGCATGGTCGAGGTGCGCGGCTTCGCGGGGCGTTGGTGGGGCAGCACCGCACACCGCATCTCGGCCAATTTCGCCGAGCTCCTCCCCTGGCTCGCCGCGCTGCCGCCGCAGGCCATCCTCGCGATCGACGACGAAGCGCTCGTCTGGCTGTACACCGGGCGCGCGAGCGCTCCTCTCTACGTGTACGGCTACCACGGTCGGACCGAGACGCGACCTACACCGGCCGAGCACCGTGCCTACCTCGAGCGCCAGGGCGTCACGTACGTCGTGCTGACCGGGTTCGGGTCCGGGTCGGACGTCGAGTTGGACGCGCTGCTGGGCGCCTACCCGGGCTGGCTCAGCGTCGTGCATCGCTGGCCCGGTGGTCGGATGGCGCTCCGGGTCCATGAACGCTAGGCGAGTCTACCTCGCGGTCGGCGCGGCCGCCGCCATGGTATACCTGGGCGTGCTGTGGAACGGTTTCGCGCTGGACGATCTGACGATCATCCTGGCCAACCCGCTGGTGCACAGCCTGTCCGGAGTGTGGCGGGCGTTCGCGCTGCCGTACTTTCCAGCCAATCTCGACGCCTCGGTTTATCGCCCCCTTACCATAGCGACCTACGCGCTGGACTGGTCCGTCCGCTCGACGGCGTGGTTCCATGCCGTGAACCTCATGTGGCATGTCGCTGCGAGCGTGCTGGTGGCGGTGCTGGCGCGTCGTTGGGCCGGCGATGCCGCCGGGCTCGTGGCGGGCGTGGCTTTCGCCGTGCACCCCGTACACGTGGAGGCGGTTGCCAACGTGGTGGGCCGGAACGAGCTGATGGCCGCCGTGTTCACCTTGCTGGCCGTGTACGCGGCGCTCGAGCGGGGCAGCCCCGTGTGGAGCGCCGCGGCGCTGACGGGGGGACTGCTCAGCAAGGAGAACGCTGCCGTGGTGCCGGGCCTCGTCGCCGCAGGGTGGATCCTGGGAGTACGGCCGGTCCCCCCGCGCCGCACACTCGCGGCGTTCGTCGCGAGCTGGGCCGTCCTGGCGGCGGCATACACCGGGGTGCGCTGGGCCGTGCTGGGGGGGTTCGGGGGATCAGGCAACCCCGCGCCCGTGTTCCTCGGGCAGGACGGGCCGGGGATTCGTCTCACGGCGACCGCCGCGCTGGGGGACGTGGCCCGGTTGCTCGTGTTCCCGCTCGCGCTCAGCGCCGACTATTCTCCCGACGAGCGCACTGCGGTGCAGTCGCTGTGGGACGCGCGGCTGGTGGTCGGAGTGCTGGTGGGCTCGCTGTGGGCCCTGCTGCTCGGCCTCGCCTGGCGGCGCCAGCGCAAGGTCGAGGCGTTGGGGCTGGCCTGGATCGCGATCGCCTACGCGCCCGTGGCGAACCTGCTCTTCCCTATCCAGATCTTGATCGCCGAGCGGACGCTCTATCTCCCGTCCGCGGGGCTGGCGATCGCCTTGGGCGCCGCGTTGCGGGGACTCACGGGGCGGTGGCTCGCAGCCGTGGCAGCACTGCTGTTGGTGCTGGGCGGCCTGCGCAGTGCCTTCCGCGTGGGCGCCTGGCGCGACGACCGCGCCGCCACACTCGCGCTGCTGCACGACGCCCCGCGCTCCTATTTCTCCTGGCAGAATCTCGGCTGGCAATACCTGCGCGCGGGACAGTTTGCGAGGGCGATCGGCGCCTTCCAGACCTCGAGCCGCATCTACCCGCAGGACGCGCGCGTGTACATCGCCGCGGCCCATGCCGCATACGCGCTGGACCGGGCGGCGACCGCCGAATCGCTCCTTGCCCGGGCTGACGCCGTCTGCCAGCGCTGCGTCACTTACTACCGCAACCAGGCGTGGTTCGCCCGCCTGCGGGGCGATTCGGCTTCGGCCGACTCGCTCGTCGCCCACGCCCGCCGGCTCCGTCCCTCGTGAAGCTGTCCCCGGAGCGGCGGCTCGATCTCGCGGTGGCGGCGTGCGCGGCAGTCGTATACCTCGGCGCCCTTTGGAACGGCTTCGCGCTCGACGACCGGTCCCAGGTCGCGTTCAACCCGCTGCTCTCCGACTGGTCGGGGATGTGGCGTGCCTTCGGGGAGTCGTGGTGGGCGAGCGGGTTCGGCGGCCAGTACTACCGGCCGCTGACGGTCGCCACGTTGGTGCTCGACGCTCGTCTGGACGGCGCGCCTTGGTTCCACCTCGTGAACGTCTTGTGGCACGTGGCCGCGACCGTAACCGTCGCAGCGCTGGCCCGGCGCTGGGCCGGCGCCCGGGCGGGGCTCATCGCTGGTTTGCTCTTCGCGGTGCATCCGGTGCACGTGGAAGCGGTCGCGAACGTCGTCGGGCGGGGCGAGCTCATGGCCGCGCTCTGGACTCTCCTGGCGGTGTACAGCGCCGTGGTGCGCGAGAGCCCGGTGTGGAGCGGGGTCGCGCTGGCGTGCGGGCTCTTGAGCAAGGAGAATGCGGCGGTGGCACCGGCGCTGGCGGCGCTCGCGTGGTTGCTGGGGGTCACGCGCCCGCCGCGCCGCACCATCGTGGCGCTCACAGCGGCGTGGGCGGTGGCGGGTAGCGCATACGCCGTCGCTCGCTGGGCGGTGTTGCACACCCACACGGGCTTCGCCGACATCGCACCCGTGTTCCAGGGTGCCGATGGGCTCTCGGTGCGACTCACGGCCGCGGCGGCCCTGGCCGACGTCGCCCGCCTCCTCGTGTTTCCACTCACCCTGCGTGTCGATTACTCGCTGCAGGAGCGGACCCTCGTGAGCAGCGTGCTCGACACGCGCCTCCTGGCCGGCGTGCTGTGTACCGCGATCTGGGCTGCGCTGGTGGCGGTCGCGTGGCGGCGCGGCCGTCGCGTTGAGGCGTACGGGCTGGTGTGGATCGCGGTGGCGCTGCTCCCCGTGGCCAATCTGTTGTTCCCGGTGGGTGTCCTCGTCGCCGAGCGGACTCTCTACTTGCCCTCGGCAGGGCTAGCGGTGGCGGCGGGGGCGTGGCTCGGCGGGTTGCGCAGCCGGTTGGTGCCGGCCCTGGTGGGCCTGGGCGTCGTGGCCGCCGCGGTGCGCACCGCCTGGCGAGTCCCCGTCTGGCGCGACGATACGACGGTGACCGTCAGCATCCTGGCGGACTCGCCGCGCTCCTATCGAGGGCCGCAATACGCCGCCGCTCTGCTGCAGGCCGGTCGGAATCCTGCCCGAGCGCTGGCGTATTACCGCGCGGCGTTCGCGCTATACGACCGGGACTCGCGCCTCTTCATCGGGGCCGCCGACGCGGCGCTGGCGCTGCGGCAGCCGGCCCTCGCGGACACGCTACTGCGACGGGCGGCGGCATTGTGCGGCCGCTGCTCTGCCAATTACCTGAACCAGGCCGCAGGCGCACGCGCGCGCGGCGACTCTAGCATAGCCGATTCGCTCCTGGCGCGCGCCGGCAGGCTGGAGTCGCCATGAAGCCCTTCCACGCGACGGTCGCGGGGCTCGTCGCGATCGGCGGCCTGCTCATCGCTCACCTGGCGATGGCGAATCAAGGCGGCGGATACACCGGCGTGCTGCTGATCCTGGACCAGCTGTTCGCGGTCGGCCTGGTTCTGGGGATGTTCGCGATCGCCGCCGGCGTCGGGGGCCGCCTCCTCAAGGCGGGGGGGCTCAGGCTGGAGCCGCTGGAAGCACTGCTCTTTGGGACGACGGCAGGCTTGGGGACGCTGGCGACCGCGATCTTCGCGGTCGGGTGGTTGAGCGTTCGCCCGGTCGAGCTGCTGGCAGTGTTGGTGGGTGCGGCGTTCATCGGCAGGAACGAGCTGCGGGAGCTCCCGCTGCTCGTGAAGGACGTGCTCGCGTGCCTCCGCGCCCGTGCCAATCGGCTCAGCCTGTCCGTCTTCGTGGTGATCGCGCTCGTCGTGATCACGGGCGCGCTCACACCGCCGACGGACTGGGACGCCCTCATGTATCACCTGCGGGTCCCGCAACAGTTTCTCGAGCACGGTTCGATCTACCTGACGGAGGATAATGCGCATTGGGCGTTCGTGAGCCTGCCTCACATGCTCTACCTTCCGCTCCTGGCGCTGGGGATCCCGGCGGGTCCGGCGCTTGTGAGCGCGTTGTGCACCCTCGCAATCGCGCTCGCCATGTTTGCCTTCGCCCTGCGGTTCCTGGACCAACGCACTGCGGGATTCAGTCTCGCGGTCCTGTGGGGCAGCGGCATGCTCGTGCTCGTCGCCATCTCGCCGCGCATCGATACGATCCTCGCCCTGTACCTCTTCTTGGTCCATTATGCGGTGATCTGCGCGATGGAGTCGAAGGACGCGCGGTTTCTGTATCTGAGCGCGGCTCTCGCGGGGATGGCGGTCGGCGTCAAGTACAACGCCCTGGTCTACCTTCTCGCGCTCGCTCCGCTCGGGGGGTGGGTCGTCGTCGTGCGGCTCCAGCAGCGGGCGGGCGCCGTCGGGCTGGTGCTCGGCCTCGCGCTCGCTACCGCTCTCCCCTGGTTGCTGAAAAACGCCCACTTCCTCGGCGACCCCTTGTACCCCTTCCTTGGCGGCTTGCGACTCGACCCATGGCTGGCCCGGATCTACGGCGGCCTCGCGTTCCCGCCCCAAGTGGATCCCGCCGCGGTTCTGCAGGTTGCGAAACCGTTCAACCTCGTGGATCTGTTCATGGCCCCCGAGCGGATCACCGTCGAGGGGGAGGGGGCATTCTATCGACCCAACCTCCTGCTGCTGGTCCTGCCCTTGTGGTTGCTATGCCTGAAGACCGAGGTCCTGACGTGGCTCGCGGGTCCGGCGCTCGTCTACGTGGCGCTGGTCGTGCTGCTGCAGCCGACGACGAGCCTGCGGTATCTGAGCCCCGTGATCCCTTCCCTCACCCTGGTCGCGCTCCATTCCTACGGGCAGGTGTGGGACCGGGTGTTACCCGCCCGCTGGGTGCAGCGGCTGCTCGCCGCCACCACCCTGCTGGTTCTCGTGGGTACCGGGCACTTGTCGTACCTGCTCGCGATCAATGGACGGCACCTTGCGTACGCCTTCGGCGCTGTCTCGCGCGACGCCTTCTTGAAGGCACGTACCCGCGACTATGCCGACGTCGTCCAGTTCGTCAACGAGCGACTTCCCAAAGAGAGCCGGATCCTCATGCTGTTCGAGGGTCGGGGATACTATTTCCGGGTCCCCGTGTTGCAGGACAACGTGATCGTGAACTGGCCGCTGCTCTCCGCGAAGGCGGTCTGGCCCGACTGCCTGCGCTCGGCGGGGATCACGCACGTGCTGCTGAACGTCGGCGCCATCCAGTACTACGTGGTCCGGGGCGTCGACCTTGCTCCGCTGCGGCTGCGCGCGCTGCAGCGCTTCGCCGACCACTGTCTCACCCCGATCCACACGGCCGGTGGATTCACGGTCTTCGCGGTGCGCCCCGCCGCGGCAAAGAAGTAGGCCGTGAATTCGGGCGCACTAGTTGCACACGGCTGCCGGTCACCATATACGTAGAGTAGATGAGCGCGGCCAGCAATCGGCGGGTGGCGGTCGTCATCCCATGCCTCAACGAGGAACTCACGATCGGCCGGGTGCTCGACGGCTTCCGCACGAGCCTGCCCGGAGCCGATCTCTACGTCATCGACAACAACTCATCGGACAAGACGCGCCAGGTGGCGGCGGAGCATGGAGCCGTCGTCCTCCGGGAAACTCGGCCCGGGAAGGGTTTCGCCGTCCGGAAGGCGTTCCGAGAGGTCGAGGCCGACATCTACCTGCTGGTGGATGGGGACAATACCTACCCGGCGGAGGAGGCGGGACGGATGATCCAGCCCATTCTCGACGGCGCGGCGGACGTCGTCGTCGGCACCCGGCTCGGCTCGAGGAGCCGAAGTGAGTTTCGCTGGGTGAATCGAGCTGGGAACCGGATCCTGCTCGGCTTCCTCAACGCGGTCTTCGGCGCCCGCGTGACCGACCTGCTCTCCGGCTACCGCGCCGTGACCCGGGAATTCGTCAAGCATGCGCCGGTCCTGTCTGCCGGGTTCGAACTGGAGACAGAGCTCAGCGTCCTGGCACTGGAGCGCGAGTTTCGCACCATCGAGGTACCCGTTACTCTCAAGCCCCGGCCGAGCGGCAGCCATTCCAAAATCAGCGTGGTGGGGGACGGCTTCCGCATTCTGAGCGCGATCTTCACGCTGCTGCGAGACTACCGCCCGCTGAGCTTCTTCGGCGGCGCCGGAATCATCTGCGTGGTCCTGGGCCTCTTGCCCGGCCTCTTCGTGACCTACGAGTTCACCCAGCGGGGCACGGTGCGGATTCCCACGGCCGTCCTCGCCACCGGCCTCGTGCTGTCGGGCCTCATCCTGATGCTGGTGGGCGTGATGCTCACGGCCCTGAACCGGCGATTCCGCGAGTTGGATCACCGGCTGACCGGGCTGGCGGACGAAGTGCGCAAGGGTGGGCAGAGCTGAAGCGGCGTCATGGCTTGACCAGTTGGCGACCCGTGTAGTCGAGGTAGCGGAGCGGTACGGTGATGTGCCGTGCCGCCATGAACTCGTCGACGGCCTTCCGCGCCCCCTGCCAGTGGCCATAGTCATCGATTTGGATAATCCCACCCGGACTGACCCGGTCGTAGAGGTGCTCCAGACACACCTTCACGCTGTCGTACCAGTCGCCATCGACATGCAGCACCGCGATGGCCCTCACGTCGGAGCGCGGGACCGTGTCCTGGAACAGGCCCTTGACGAGCTTGGCGCGATCCAGGATGCCCAGCCGCCTGAACAGATCCTGCACCTCCTCCAGTGCGCCGCGGAACGCACCCGTGTACAGCGCAGCGATCTCGTGATCCGGATCCGCAACGGTGGGCGCTGGGATGCCCTCGAACGTATCGAAGACCCATAGGGTCCGAGCCGCCCCCGCTTCCTTCAGCGCGAGTCCCATCAGCGCCGCGCTGCCGCCGCGCGCCGTGCCGCATTCCACGACGTCACCCGGAATGCCGCGCGCCGTCACTCGTCTAACGGCCGCGTGGAGGCCCCGGAGACGAGTGTTCCCGGACATGGTGTAGGGGCGCACCGTTCGGTACAGGCGCGCGAACGGATCCGAGGAGAAGGAATCCTGGAAGTGCCTCCAGGCGTCCCATGCCTGGGAGATGAGCCAATCCGAGCTCGTCAAGCGGCGCCAGATCTCGCGCCGCTTCATGATGGTGCGTCCGCGGGCGTCTTTCGCACGGCGGCCACCAGCCCAAAGCCCCGCTGCGAGGCCAGCAGGCGGTCCAGCCGAGAGAATGCCCAGAGCGCCGGGAAGATGCGCGCGTATAGGCGCAGCGCCGGGCTCCGTTCCGAAGCCGTGACGTCCGACCAGGTCCAGGCGCGGCGGCCGTGGACGACCCGCTGATAGCAGAGGTGGGCGAGACTGACGAATTCGGTCGCCAGCCGGGTGAAGAAACGGAAGTAATAGGCCCGCCGGTGAATCCGGAGTCCGTGCCGTTCCATCAGCCGCGCCAGGGATGTTTCGTCATACCCGGGCCGGACGTGATACTCGGGGCCCGCGAAGTCGTGGACGGTCTTGATGCGCAGCAGCCCGAGGAAGCTCGTGAACCCGAGGCCGGTGTACGGGACGGTGATCACTGCCGTCCCGTCTGCGGCCATCACACGGGCGAGCTCGCCGGTGGCCGCAGCGTCGTCCGCGACATGCTCCATGACCTCGCTGCAGAGGACGAACCGAAACACTTCCGCCTTGAACGGTAACGCCACGGCCTCGGCTGCGACGCAATGCGGCCGCCGTGCGCCGGGAACCGAGCAGACCCGATCACGGTAGTGGCGCAGGTTGGCCGTGTCCACGTCCACGCAGGTCGTCGGACGATCATCGAACACGCTGTAGGTGGTGTAGCCGGTGCCGATGCCGATATCGAGGGCGAGCCCTGGACCAGCAACGTGCAGTAACTGTTGGATGACCGGGACCTTGTCTCGGGTCGGCAGATCGTAGGCTGAGAGGCGCAACCGGTCCAAGACGGCCTCTCGCACGGCTCCGTTCACGCGGCCCGCGCCGGGGCGGCGAGTAGCGACTGGAACAGCGCGAGATATCGAGCCACCATGGTGTCCAGCGCCCAATGCTCCGCCGCGTAGGCACGGGCACGTTGCCCCAGCGCGGGGTCGGCGCCCGCCAGGACGTCGCGTAGCCGTCTCGCCATCGCATCGGCAGCGCGCGGTGCCGCCGCGCACACTGCTGCCGTGACGAGCGTGGCGGCATAGGGCTCATCCTCGGCAATCACGACGGGAAGGCCGGAGGCCATCGCTTCCTGTACCACCAGCGGCAGGCCCTCGCCGTGAGAGGGGAGGAAAACGCAATCCGCGGCATGGTAGTACTCGTGCATCCGACGCGCAGCGACCGTGCGGTGCCACGTGACGTTGGACGGCGCCCGGGTTACCAGGGTTCTGAGCGGTCCGTCCCCGGCAACGACGAACTGGACATTGCTCAACCGCTGGCACACGTCGAGCACGATCGACACGCCCTTCTTCTCAACCAGGCGCCCCGCGAACAGCACGAGCTTCGTCTCCGCCGCGAATCCGAGCGATCGCCGCGCTGCCTGTCGCTCGTGCTCGGCTGCGGGGTGAAAGCGGGAGGTGTCCACGCCGATCGGAAAGGTGGACGCACCCTGGAGTCCATCGGGGAATAGCGTGCGGACATGGGCTACGGCGGTGGGGGTGGCGAGCACCACGTGGGAAGCGTGACGCAGGACGGCGTGTCCCAGTGTGGCATACGCGACTCGTTCGATCCAGTTGAGCGGTGGGAACGCGTACCGGATAAGACCGATGTTTTGGGAAACGAGAACGGGCTTATCGTGTCGCTTGGAGAGCATCACGGCCATGGCGCTGCTCAGGTAAAGACAGTCGAGCACGTGGATAGCGTCCGCCCACTGCACCAGGCGCTTGATCTCTGCCCAGCCGCTCGGTCCCCACACCGGAACCGGTACCCCGAGCACGTCTTCGACCAGATTGAAGCACGGCACGCGTATCCGGCCGCCCTCTCGCGGCGGCGCATCGGCTGGCACCCGGCTCGCCACCCATCGCACCTCGACCCCAGCACTCGTATATCCAGTGAACAGATTCTCCGCGATCTGCTCGATGCCGCCCAGATGCGGCGGCATGTAGCTCGTCACTAGTCCCACCTTCATCGTGTCGACTTATAGCAAGTTGCGGTGAGAATCTCAATCGCGTGGCTTCGAACATGCCAGGTTTCCCGCCGGACGTCGGGGCTCCCCCTACTGCGCGGCGCCTGTAGGTCCGCACGAACCCTTGCAAAACACCCCACTCTTGGCCGGCCCGGGAGGGTATGAATCTCACCATCCTGACGACATAAGCTATTGCTCCACATGATGCTATCCGACGCGTCGCCGGAGAGGGCACAGGGTTTGCTTCCTTGGGGCTTGGTGGGGAATCCCATAGGACCACGTACCTGTCTTTGCAATCACGGACAGACACAGGGGGATGCACAGATGAACCGCAAGGGTTTTACGCTTATTGAGCTTCTAATCGTGGTCGTGATCATCGGCATTCTGGCCGCGATCGCGATTCCGAAGTTCGCCAACACGAAGGAAAAGGCGTATCTCGCCTCGATGAAGTCCGACCTGCGCAACCTGGTGACGGCGGAAGAAGCGTACTTCGCCGACTCCGTCAAGTACGCGGCGACGATCGGTGCGGGTGGTGTCGTCTTCACCCAGTCGACGGGCAACACCGCCCCGGTCATCAACACGACCGCGGACGGTTGGACCGCGAACATCACCAACGTCAACACGACCAAGACCTGCTCGATCTACATCGGGTCGACGTCGCTCGCGCCAGCCGGCAAGGAAGGCGAGCCGAAGTGCCAATAAGGCTTCGGGCTTGACATTGGAAGTTGAAAAAGGAAGGGCGGCGATGACCTCGCCGCCCTTCGTGTATTTAGCCAGAGAGTTGCAAAAAACCGCACTGGCCGTTGCGTGTCGCCCCCACCAGAACTCCTTAAGCCACGTGCTGTCAACGACTTACGATTGCAGGCATGTGCTTTGCTTTATGGGGCTGCGGTGTAATGTACCTCAACAACAACTCCCATAGGGGGATGTGCAGATGAACCGCAAGGGTTTCACGCTCATTGAGCTACTGATCGTGGTCGTGATCATCGGCATTTTGGCCGCGATCGCGATCCCGAAGTTCGCCAACACGAAGGAAAAGGCGTATCTCGCCTCGATGAAGTCCGACCTGCGCAACCTGGTGACGGCGGAAGAGGCGTACTTCGCCGACTCCGTCAAGTACTCGGCGACGATCGGTGCGGGTGGTGTCACCTTCACCCAGTCGACGGGCAACACCGCGCCATCGATCAGCACGACGGCGGACGGCTGGACGGCCAACATCAAGAACGTCAACACGACCAAGACCTGCTCGATCTACATCGGGTCGACGTCGCTGGCACCGGCCGGCAAAGAAGGCGAGCCGAAGTGTCAGTAAGCTAGACGAGAAGCCGCAAGTCGAAAGCCGCAAGCTCCGAATTCCTGGCAGCTTGCGGCTTTTGACTTGTGGCTGAGTATTCCCGCCATGCGCACCAAACCGGCCCTCCGCACGGAGCTGCTCTTCTACCTGTCGTTCTTGGCTGCCGCGGCCCTGTTGGTGGGGGTCGCGACGACGGTGGTGGCGACGAGTATGGCGCCGGGTTGGGAATACTGGATGGTCATGGTGCTGGTGGCGCTCGAGGTCGGCATCTTTCTCGTGTTCGGCCGCTACCTCGTGGCGCGCCTGGTGCTGCGACCGCTCGACCGCCTCATGTCCACGGCGGACGCCGTCGCCGACGGCGATCTCAATGCCCGCGCGCCGGACGCCGAGACCCGGGACTTCGCGACCTTGGCGGAGCGCTTGAACCGGATGACCGACCACCTGCTCGACGCCCAGAGCCAGCTGGTGCGCTCGGAGAAGCTCGCGAGCGTCGGGCGACTGGCCGCCGGGATCGCGCACGAGGTCGGGAATCCGCTGGGAGCGATCGGCACCTATGTCGAAGTACTGCGCCGCCGTGGGGCGGAGCCTGAGGTGATCAGCGGGCTCACCCGCGAGCTGGACCGGATCGACCACATCGTACGGAGTTTGCTCGCCTACGCCCGTCCGCAAGAGGAAGCGCTCGATCTGGTGCAGCCGGATGAGATCGTGCGCGGCGCCTTCGCGCTGCTCGGGGCGCAGGGCGCCCTGAAGGCCGTCCGGGCCACACTCGACGTTGGGGGGGCCGTGCCGCGCGTGCGGGCGCGCGCCCACCTGCTCGAGCAGGCGCTGGTGAACCTGGTGCTCAACGCCGTGGATGCCGCGCCGGGGGCCGCCGTCGTGGTCGGGACCCGTCGCTGGGCATATGATCCGGGGCGGGCCGCTCCACGACGCGCCATCGATCCCGCACTGGCATCCTTCGGGCGCCGGCCGACACGGCGGCCAGCGCGGGTCGAGTTCAGCGCCGGCGCGCCGGGCGCCCTCTTCTTCGTGGCGGACGGAGGGCCGGGCGTGCCACCGCCGGATCGTGAGAAGATCTTCGAGCCGTTCTTCACGACGAAACCGCCGGGCCGCGGCACCGGACTCGGCCTCGCCATCGTGGCGCGCGCCGTCCACGAGATGGGCGGCGTGGTGTGGGTCGACACGGCTCGCGAGGGTGGGGCGGCGTTCAAGATGTTCTTCCCGGAGGCGCCCGCATGAGCCGTGTCCTGATCGTCGACGATGAGCCCGGCCTGCGCCAGTCGCTCGGCCTGCTGCTCGCCGATGCGGGCTACGAGGTGGCCGCCGAGAGCGACGGCAAGCGCGCCTTGGAGCGCGCCCTGGCCGAGCCGTTCGACCTGATCCTGAGCGACGTGCGCATGCCGGAAATGGACGGCCTCGCGTTCCTACGGGCTTATCGCGCGCGCGGCGGCGAGGCGCTCGTCATCATGATGAGCGCCTATGGAGGGGAAGAAGCCGCGCTTGCCGCCATGAAGGAGGGCGCGTACGACTACATCCCCAAGCCGTTCCGACCCGATGAGGTGGTGCTCACGCTGCGCAAGGCGGAAGAGCGCGAACAGCTTGGCCGCACCATCGCGACACTAAAGGCACAGCTCGACACCACGCCCGGCGCCCGCGCGGTCGTGGCCGAGAGTGCCGCGATGCGGGACGCCCTGGAGCTCGTGGCGCGCGTCGCCGGGCACAAGACGACGGTGCTCATCACCGGCGGGCGGGGGACGGGCAAGGAGGTGATCGCTCAGGCGATCCATCGCGCGAGCCCCCGCGCCACGGCGCCGTTCGTAGCGATCAACTGCGCCGCGATCCCCGAGAGCCTGCTCGAATCGGAGCTGTTCGGCCACGTGCGCGGCGCGTTCACGGGGGCGCTGGCGGACAAGGCCGGGCTGTTCGAGCAGGCTGACGGGGGAACGTTACTGCTCGACGAGATCGGTGAGCTGCCGCTGCCGCTCCAAGCCAAGCTCCTGCGGGTACTGCAGGAGAGCGAGATTCGCCCGGTCGGCGACCAGCGGACCCGGCGTGTCGACGTTCGGTTGCTAGCGGCCACCGCGAAGCAGCTCGCGACCGAGGCGGCCGCAGGCCGGTTCCGCGAGGATCTGTTCGACCGCCTCAACGTCGTCACCATCCATCTGCCGCCTCTGGCCGAGCGGCGTGCCGACATCAAACCGCTGGCGCGCCACTTTGCGGCCCGACTCGCCGGCCGCCTGGGCCGCGCGGTGGTCCTGAGTGACGACACCCTGGCCTGGCTCGAGGTGCAGCCGTGGCCGGGCAACGTGCGCGAACTGGAGCATGCCATCGAGCGTGCGGCGGTGCTGTCGGACAAGCAGGTTCTCGAACCGTCGGATTTTGGGCCCAACCCCGGACTTGCGTCCGGGGTCGGTATGGTTGGTGGTGCGACACTGACCCCGGGCGCAAGCCCGGGGCCCCCGGGGTCGCTCCGGGACGCGGTCGAAGCCGCCGAGCGCCAGGCGATCGTGGCGGCGCTCGAGGCCGCCGGCGGCAACCGGCGGGCGGCGGCGAAGCAGCTGGGCGTAAGCCTGCGCACCTTGTTCTACAAGATCGACCGCTACCAGCTGGAGTAGTGCAAAGTTTTGCACTCGTGCAGCATTCTGCAGTGCCCACCGAGCCCACTCAGAATTGGCAAGTGATTATAGATCAATCACTTGCAGTCAGGCACGCAATCTGTACTAGACTAGTACCGGACTGGAGGGATCGGCATGCGCCGGGTCGGCTTCACCACGATCGAAATGATCATCGTGGTCGTCATGATCGGGATCATCGCGGTGATCGGGTTTCCCAAGATCCGGCGCGCGCTCGACACGACCAACGTCCGCTCGACCCGGGTCTACCTGGGCACGGCGGTGGCGACGGCGCGCGCGGTGGCGGTGCAGCGCGGCTGCCGCGCGGCGGTGCACTTCTCGAGCCCCGGCACCGTCTGGGTGACCGCCTGCTCGCGGACCAACGCGGCGGCCACGGACACAATCGGCGGCGTCGTGGACCTGGCGTCGCGGTACAAGGTGACGCTCGCCGCGACGAGCGACTCGATTCGGTTCGATCCGCGGGGGCTGAACATGGACAACGCGCTGACGACCGTGCGGATCACAGGAGCCACGTCCTACGGCACGGACTCGGTGCTCGTCAACCAGCTTGGCAGGGTGGTGCGGTAATGAAACGAGAACAAGGGTTCACCATCGTCGAAGTGATCATCGCGATCATGGTGCTCACGGTCGGGCTGCTGGTGCTGGTGAACAGCTCGGCCCTCGTGACGCGGATGATCGCGCAGGGACAGCGCTCTGCGGTGGCAGCCACCGACGCGGCCCGCATCCTCGACAGCCTGCGGGCCGTGGCCTGCACGGTGCGGAATGCGGGCTCGGCCGTGGTGTGGCGCGGCGGCACGCCCGTTGACTCGCTCAACTGGCGCTACACGGCCGACACGACCAATCACTGGCGCCTGGTCCTGTCGTCCAAATACCGGACGCGGCAGAGCCAATGGCGCCGCGACAGCATGGAGACCTACATCTCATGTCTGCTCTAGCCCGTCGTGGCTTCACCATGATCGAGCTGCTGATCGCGCTCGTGATCCTGGGCATCGTGTCGGCGGCGCTGTACAAGGTGCTGGTCACGAACCAGCGGACCTATCTCGCCCAGACCCAGCGGATCGATCTGCAGCAGAACATCCGTGCCGCGGCGACCATCCTGCCCGCCGAGCTGCGCGAGATCAACGCGGTCGGGACCGCGGGCGCCAACAACGGCGACCTGAGTGGCATGCTGAGCACCTCGCTCACCATCCGCGCGCCGCGGCAGCTCGCGTTCCTGTGTGTCATGCCACCCTTGGGCGGCGGCATCGGCCAGATCATCCTGACGGTGCGGCAGCAGCCGATGTTCGGGTCGCGGCCGGGCTACGCCCGGGGCGACTCGGTGCTGGTGTTCTACGAAGGCGACCCGGGGACCCGCAACGACGACAGCTGGCTGCGCGGCGAGGTGAAGGACGTGCAGGCCGGGGTCTGCGTCGATCCCAACGGCAATCACCCGGCCTGGGTGTTGACGCTGGGGGCACAGTGGATCGCGGGGAGCCAGTTCAACGTCGCGGGTGCGATCACGACCGGCTCGCCGGTCCGCGGGTTCACGAGCACGACTTACAGTCTGTGGTTGTCGCCGACCGACAACCAGTATTACCTGGCGCAAACGGTCAACTCGAGCACGCAGCCCATGGTCGGGCCGCTCTCCGGGCCGAACGGGCTGACGTTCAACTATTACGACGCCAACGGCGTCGTCACCACGGACTCGTCCAGGGTCGCCCAGATCGAGATCCGCGTGCGGGGCCGGACGCAATCGCCCATTTCCCAACCGGGCGCGGCCGGCGTGGCGTACAAGATCGACAGCGTGGTCACCCGCGTCGCCATTCGCGGCAACACGCGCTGCAACCCTTGTCTCTAGGCACGACCCTCGTGCGCACGAAGGAGCCGGTTATGAAGCGGACCATCCAGAACGAGCGCGGCATGGCGCTCGCCCTCGCGATCGTCGCCCTGGTCGTGGTGGGCGCGCTGATCGCGGGCGCCTTCTTCGCGGGGACCCAGGAGCAGCGCGTGGGCGAGAACTCGCGTTACAGCCAGAGCTCGTTCGGCGTAGCCGAGGGAGCCGCGAACTACATCATCGGGCATTGGGATCCCCAGGTCTACAACAGTATCCGGACCTATCCGCTCGATTCGGTGAAGATCCCGACGGTGGGTACGGACACGGTATCGCCGAGTCACACCGGACGGTACGCCGGCTACGTGTATCGGCTCAATCAAGAGCAGTACCTGATCGACATCACCGGCCAGGACTCGACGAGCCTCCGGGGCGGCGCGGCGCTGCTGCGGCGCGGCGGCGGCGGCCGGGAGCGGATCGGGCTGCTCGCCCGCATCAAGCCGCTGGTCGTGGACATCCGGGCGTCGCTCACCAGCGGGCGGGGTGACGCGCTCTCGGGCAACGCGGCGATCAGCGGGTACGATCACGTTCCGACCGGTTGGACGACCTGCAACCCGCTCGACAGCGTTGCGAACGCGAAGGGGGGGATCCGGACCGACACCGCCATGTCCGTCAGCGCGGGGGGCACCGCGACGATCGTAGGTACCCCGCCGGTCATCAAAGACCCGAACATCACCGACACGACGTTCTCGAAGTATGGGGACGTCAACTACGCACAGCTCGTCGCGCGCGCCACGCTCACCTTCACCGGTGGCCAGAACTTCAACAACAGCATCGGGCCAGTCGTGACCAATGGCGTGTGCGACAGGACAGTCTCGACCAACTGGGGTGACGGGGTGAACCCCACCCAGCCGTGCGGCACGTATTTCCCGATCGTGCACATCGCAGGTGACGCCAACATCAACGGCGCACAGGGGCAGGGGATTCTGCTGGTGGACGGGAGCCTCACGGTGCAGGGGGGCTTTCAGTGGTTCGGCATCACCATCGTGCGGGGTACTCTGAACACTGCTGGCGGTGGCTCGACCGACGCCCACTTCTGGGGTGCGACGATGGTGCAGGACAGCACGGTCCTGGGGAACAACACCCTCAGCGGCCACGCCAACCTCCTGTACTCTAAGTGCGCTGTTATCAAAGCCTTAGACCAGACCGGCGTGGTGTCGTTGATGCGGTCGCGGGGGTGGGTGCAGCTCTACTAAACAGGCCTAACTGTAGGCCACTAAAGTACTTGTTGTGTCGGCCTCAAGTAGGTTCGAGGCTTGACAGGATAAGGGGCCGGGCTTACTGTAGTTTGCCCTCGCCCCGTCTTGACTCTAACCCCTAGGCGCTATGGCCCTATTTGGGTTCCTGGGCGGCAAAAAAACCTCCGTCGGCCTCGATATCGGCTCCGGCATCATCAAGCTGGTGGTGGTCGACCACTCCGGCAGCGAGCCGGAGCTGGCCAAGGTCGCCACCACCGAGGTGGCCGCCGACGCCATCGTCGAGGGCGAGGTCATGGACCCCGGGATCGTCGCGGAGGCGATCCGGGGGCTGTTTTCCGCGGCCGGGGTGAAGCAGAGATCGGTCGTCACGGCGGTCGGGGGGCGGGACGTCATCGTCAAGAAGATCCAGATGGACCGGATGAAGGAGGCGGACGCCCGTGAGGTGATCCGCTGGGAGGCCGAGCAGCACGTGCCGTTCGACATGGCCAACGTGGAGCTCGACTTCCAGATCTTGGACCCCGACGCCGAAGGGCTGCAGATGAACGTGCTGCTCGTCGCGGCCAAGCGAGAGCTGGTGGAGGGCCGGGTGGGGCTCCTGAACGAGGCGGGGCTCGAGCCGGGGATCATCGACGTGGACGCCTTCGCGATCCACAACGCCTTCGAGCTGAACCATCCCGATGCGATGCAGGGCGTGGTGGGTCTCGTGAACATCGGCCACGAGGTGACGAACGTGAACATCCTCGAGGACGGCGTGCCGGTGCTGACGCGGGACCTGTCGGTGGGCACGCGCCGTTTCCGCGAGGACCTGCAGCGCGAGAAGGGGTTGTCGGCGGAAGACGCCGAGCGGGTGATTCAGGGCCTGACGCACAGCGGCGACCTGGCGCCATACGTGGAGGCGCGGGGCGAGGAGATCGCCGTCGGGGTGGAGCGGGCCGCCGCGTTTCTCGCGACCGCCTCCCGCTCGGCGGGCGGCCTGGGGCGGGTGTACACGATCGGCGGCGGAGCGCGGATTCCGGGGCTGAACGAGGCGCTCGGCAGCCGGCTCAAAGTGTCGGTCGAGGTCGCGAGCCCGGTGCAGCGGCTCAAGGTGCGCGACGCGGTGTTCGAGTCGGTGTCGGTGGACGAAGTCGCCCCGCTGCTGATGCTGTCGGTCGGGCTGGCGCTGAGGCGCGCCGCATGATCGAAATAAATCTCCTCCCAGGGAAGAAGAAGCGGGCGGCGGCGGGGGGCGGGTTCAAGCTCGCCCTTCCCGACTTCCGCGGCCTCATCGCGTCCGTCAAGAATCCGTGGCTCATCGCGGCGAGCGCGACCTCGGCGGTCGTGATCACGGGCGTGGTGCTGCTGTTCTTCACCCAGACGGCGCGGCTGCGCGTGGCCGACGCGCGGCTCGAGGCCGTGCGGATCGAGAAGCGGCGCTTCGACGCCGTGATCGCCCAGAAGCGCCAGTCGGAGAAGATCCGCGACTCGCTCGTCGCGGAGATCAACGTCATCCGCGGCATCGACGCCGACCGCTATGTCTGGCCGCACATCCTCGACCAGATCACCAAGGCGCTGCCCCCCTACACCTGGCTCGACGGGGTCTCGGCGCAGGGGGCGGGCGGGGCCCAGCCGGGTGCCGCGAATCTCCCTCCCGGCACGGCGGACTCGACCGGAGCGCCCGCCGTGCGCGTCTGGGTCACCGGGAAGACGGTCGACATTCAGGCGTACACCACGTTTCTGCGGCAGCTCGCGGCGTCGCCCTGGCTCACCGACGTCTCCCCCGCCACGTCGTCCACGGTGATCGAGGCGGATCGGCCGGTGACGGCGTTCAACGTGTCACTGCGTTTCAAGGTGGCGGACTCGGTGTACATCCGGACCATCCCCTTCACCCAGTCGGTGAGGTAAGCCGCCGTGCCCCTCCTCCCCCAGGACCGGCAGAGCCAGTACATGCTCCTCATCACGCTCGTGATGGTGATCGTGGGCTACGTGTTCTGGACCTATTGGGAGCAGCCGACCGCTGCGCAGATCGCGACGGCGAACGCCGAGATCGACAGCCTGCAGACGATCATCACCAGGGCGAAGGAAGACCTGGCGAGCGGCACGGTCGAAGATCTGCGCCGCAAGGTCGAGCAATACCAGGCGCTGCTCGGCGTGATGCGCCGGCTCGTGCCCGAGAAGAACGAGGTGCCGGCGCTGATCGACGACATCTCGACCAAGTCGAAGGTGCGCGGCGTGACGATCGGCCGATTCGAGCCGCTCGCGGTCGACGCGACCGCGCCGTTCGACACCTACCGCTACCGGCTGGAGATCCTGGGCCATTACGACCAGCTCGGCGAGTTCCTGTCGGACATCGCGAGCCTGCCGCGCATCGTCGTGCCGCAGGACGTGGTGCTCCGTGCGGCGCAGCAGCAGGCGCAGCGGATCTTGAACGACACGCTGGGGTCGCTGCTCGAGGCCCAGTTCGTGATCCGCACGTTCGTCAAGTCCGCGGCTCCGCCGCCCGCGCCCAAGAAGGGCGCGCCCGCGAGGCCCGTCGCCCGCGCCACCGATGAGCGTTAGACTCGCGCTCGGCCTCGCGGCGCTGTGCGTGGCGGCGCCGCTCGCCGCTCAAGCGAAGCCGCAGCCCCGCGCCAGGCCCGACAGCGCCGCCCGGGACACGACGGCCCGCACCGACAGCGCGGGCGCGACGACGCTGGTGCGCGAGGTGTACTCCTATGAGGGCGGCGGTCGCGACCCATTTCTGTCGCTTCTCAAGTCGGGCGACATCCGGCCGCTCCTGTCCGACTTGAAGCTGGTCGGGATCTACTACGACTCGCGGTATCCGGCGCGCAGCGTCGCCGTGCTCCGCGACGTCACCAACAGCAAGATCTACCGGGTGAAGCCGGCGGAGATCATCGGGCGCCTCAAGGTCACGACGATCCGCCCGCGCGAAATCGTGTTTACGGTCCAGGAATTCGGCTTCGAGCGCCAGGAAACACTGTCGCTCGCCAAGCAGGAGGTATCGCCATGAAGCCCATCGCAGCCCTCGCCGCGTGGCTGCTCGCCGCGGCGGCGGCCCCCTCGCAGGGCCCGGGCGTGAGCCCGCGGATCGGGGGCGCGCCGGGTCGGGACGGCGAAGTCAAGGCCGTCAGCGTGCTCCCGGCTCCGGGCCGCGTGGAGGTCGTGATCGATCTCCGGGGCGCGGTCGACGTGCAGGACTTCACTCTCGCAAGCCCCGCCCGGCTCGTGCTCGATCTGCAGGGAGCGCGGCTCGCCGCGCCCGCCGCGTTGTACGACGGGCAGAACCGCGGCGGCATCAAGAACGTGCGCTACGCCCAGTTCCGGCCGGGTGTGGTGCGCGTGGTGATCGACCTCGACGTGCTGAAGGACTACCAGATCGAGAAGCGCGACGGACAGGTGCGCGTCAAGATCGGCGCCGACCGCACCGCGTTCGGAGCGTGGTCGAGCCTCATGGTCGCGACCCTGGCGCCGCCGCCGGCAGTCCCCACTAACCCCGGGCGCGAGCCCGGGGTCCCCGGGGCCCCCGGGGCCCGCGGCGGCCAGGCCGCCCGTGTGGCGCCGCCCAGTGTGAGCGACACCCCGGTCTCGATCGATGCGTACCTCGCGGCGCACGCCGCGGACGCCGCCCAGTCGCAGGCGCCGCGCATCACCGTGACCTGGGACCGGGCCGACATCCAGGAGGTGGTCGCCGGCTTCGCCGCGTTCAGCGGGCGGACCATCGTGGTCAACAAGGGCATCTCAGGCTCGCTCTCGGCCGAGATCAAGAACCAGCCCTGGGACCTCGCCTTCAACGCGGTGCTCGAGTCCCAGGGGCTCACCGTCAATACCCTGGAAGGCGGCATTCTCCAGGTGATCGACAAGAAGGACCTGGCGCGCGCCGACTCCACCGTCCCCGTGGAGACGCGCCTGGTGCGCGTGAACTACGCCAAGGCCAGCTCGCTCGTGCCGTCGGTGCAGTCCATCATCTCCAAGCGGGGCGCGGTCGTCGCGGACTCGACGACCAATGCGCTCGTGCTCACCGAGATTCAGAGCCGCATCCGCATCGTCGAAGACTTCGTACGCGGGCTCGACATCCGCACGCCCCAGGTCTCGATCCAGGCGAAGATCATCTTCATCGACCGCTCCGACATCGAGGACCTGGGGCTGAAGTACGACCTCGGCTCGACGACGCAGTTCTTCAACAAGCTCATCCAGCGGCCCGATCCCCGCACCGCGAAACCGGTCGATACCAATCTCGACGGCGTGCCCGACGCGCTGGTGCCGCAGACGAACTTCAGTCCCGATCAGGTCATCGTGGACCTGGGCGGCAACTCGCTGTCGGCGCTGGGGAACGCCGATCAGGTGGTCCCGAACCCGGCCCTCGACCTCATCTTCTCCACGGCGATCGGGAACTTCGACCTGACCACGTTCCTGCAGGCGCTGCAGCAGGTCCAGCTGGCCGACCTCCAGGCCGAGCCCACGATTACGACGCTCGACAACCGGCCCGCCGAGATCCTGGTCGGCGACCGCGTGCCGATCCGCATCGTGGACGTGGGCACCGGGACCGCCGGGCAGCCGCCGCGCGCGACCGTGCGCTTCGAGCAGACAGGCATCAACCTGAAGGTCACGCCCCACGTGACCGCCAACCGCCAGGTGCTCATGGAGGTACACGCCGAGAACTCCTCAGTGAAGCCTTCCTCGGTGGACATCGGCTTCACGTTCCAGACGCAGCAGGCGGATAACCAGATCCTCGTCAACGACGGCGAGACCGCCGTGATCGGCGGCCTCACGGTGACTTCGATCACCGTGGTCAAGACGGGAATCCCCTTTCTTGTAGACCTGCCGATCGTCGGCAAGCTGTTCGGCTTTAGCCATCAAGAAGAACAGCGGCGCGATCTGTTGATTCTGGTCACGCCGCACATAATCGACGACCTGGTGACGCCCAACACCGGGAAGTAACCGGGAGCCATTATGCGACGCGGACGGGGTCTGCTGTGGGGGATGTGCGCGCTGGTGGGCGCCTTCTGGGGGTGCGAGACGTCGCGCAACCCCGGGGGAGTGCAGCGCGATGTCGTGTCGCCGACCATCCAGTTGGCCGGCGCCGACACGCAGGACATCAAGGGCGGGCTCAACTTCAGCGTCGTCGCGACCGACAACCTCGGCTTGAAGGACATCCGGCTCAACTACACCGGCGGCTACCTCAACCAGACCGACACGGTATTCACGAGCGCGGTCACCAACGTCACGATCCAGGAGAAGATCAACCCCGGCTCGGGGTCGGGCGGGGTGATCCGGATCGTCGGGCGGGCGACCGACGGCGCCGGCAACTTCGCGGAAGACACGCTCTTCATCTTCCTGCAGAACGTCGACGCCCTCCGGGTCTATCTGCTGCAGCCGACGCCCGGCGCGGTCGGATCGCCCGGGAAATACATCCCCATTCACGTGGCGGCGGCGCAAAAGTCGGGCATTCGGCGGATCGGGTGGTACGTCGGCGGCGCCGCCGGTCAGACCACGCAAAGGGGCGATTCGCTGGTGAACGGCTCGCCGCCCTTGCCGGATACGCTCGACTTCGTGGACTCGGTGCTGGTGAGCCCCACCGCCACCGGCGGGTTCTTCACGGTCGCCGGGTTCGCAGTCGATTCGGGGAACCGGGTGGCGCAGACCTCTCCGATCACGGTGACCCTGCAAACCGTGCAGAACGACCAGACAGCACCCCAGGTCGAGCAGACCGTGCTGCTCCGGGCGGAAGCCAACGACACCGTCACGGTCCACGCGACCGATCCGAGCGGCATTACCGACATCGGATTCCGGGTCTACAATCTGGCGGGGACGCTGATCAGCCAGGGTTCGGTGATCCTCAGCGGGACGTCGACCGACGCGGTCAAGAGGTTCCCGCTCGGCCTCACGGCCCTGACGCCGATCCCGCAGCAGGTCGTCGTGCAGGCGTTCGCCTGCGACGGGGCGCTCGCGCACAACTGCGGCGTCGCCGGACAGACGTTCACCGTGCCGAGCCCCACGGGCCCGGCGCGCGCCGACACGGTCACGATCGTGGCCGGTGCGACCATCGCGCTGCCGTTCGGCGGCAAGATCGTGGACGCGATCTACAACGCCAACCGGCGCGAGCTGTACCTCACGAACCCGACCCTGGGGCGGGTGGAGATCTTCCAGGCGGCGAACTCGACGTTCGTGGCGGCGGGCATCCCGACCGCGGGGGCGCAGCCGTGGGGCGTCGCGCTGTGGCCGCGCGATACATTGGGCGCGTACGGCGACACGATCGTCGTCGCCAACTCGGGCGGCACCCAGCTGGCGATCATCGACGTGTCGCCGGGCGCGCGGGTGTTGCGCTGGCGCCAGGACCTGCCGGACTATCTGATTCAGACCTACAAGGTCACCTGCGCCCCCGGCTGCAAGACAGTGATCACCGAGTACAACGTCTCCGACCGGCCGCAATACCTGGCTACGGTGTGCCGGCCCGACGGGGGCACGCTGTGCTCGCAGGACTCGATCTTCGCACTCTACTCGACGACGCCCGAGCCCTCGAACACGGCGCCGTTCACGGGGCGCGCCACGCTGCGGATGGAGAAGCTGATCAACCCGGGGAACCCGCCCGACCCGACGAAGCTGTTCGGGCACCTCTTCTGGGAGATCGCGGGTTCGGCGCCGAGCTCCACGTCCGACACGTTGCGGGTGGTCGAGCGGCGCGGGCTACCCTACAACACGCTGAAGGTGACCCTGACCGCGTGCGCCGGCGTGAACGTCGAGCTGCAGTCGTTCGCGCTGGGGGACACGACCTTCGTCCGCAACTCGGGAAACTTCACCCACGGCTTTATGGGCGAGGGTGGTCAGGTGGCCGCGAAGTTCGCGCGCGTGATGTCGTATACGACCAAGGCTCGCCTCCAGCAAGGCACGAGCACCGTCGTGGGGTGCTCGACAAGCGGCTCCCTTGGGCTGATCCGGGACTCGGGCCAGGTCGACATAGACTTCGGCATGTCCCCCGCCGTCGACGTGCTCGACTTCATCAGTAACACCTCGACCAGGGTCAAGGCGATCGCGACGAACTTCAACGGCGCGACCAACGCGGCGCGGGCCGACTCGGTCTACTATCTGGACGAGGGGCTCCGCCTCAAGGGCACGTCGCCCGATACGGGAAACGCGTCGGGGATGGACATGAACTACAACCACAATTTCGCCCCCTCGGGATCCTGCCCCCCGACCAGCCCCGTGTGCGGCGGCTCGGGCAGTGCGAACGACCGGGTGATCTTCGTGGCACGGTCCGACGCGAACATCGACGTGTTCGACACCTTCCACGCTGTCCAGATCGGCACGATCTCGACCCGCGACCCGATCATCGGGCCGCTGCGCGTGGCCAAGGACGCGTCCGGCAATCAGCTGCTGTTCGGCATCACCGTGCGTGGCCTGGTGATGGTGAGCCTGCCGGCCTTCACGAACCC
>WNGD01000745.1_pt1 | contig 36421 bp, 30 predicted proteins | sample 5400671 | NCBI WGS metagenome assembly WNGD01 (sample SAMN13153369, study PRJNA577476) | soil metagenome | isolation source: 40 cm soil or saprolite under grassland replicate 2 | place: USA:California | collected 2016-06-15 | reverse complement strand
GCAACATGCTGAATGCCTGCATTGTTGACCAGTATATCGATGCGTCCCTCGGCCTCGAATGTCTCCCGCGTCAGGCGCTGTACATCCTCCGGCTTTGAAAAGTCCGCGAATTGGAAGCGCGCTCCTGCTAAATCATCGGCGGCTTCACGTCCATGTTCGGTATCTATATCCGCCAATGTGACGCGTACACCTTGCTGTGCCAGATCACGCGCTACAGCCAGACCAATGCCTGAAGCAGCACCCGTCACAATAGCTACTTTGCCAGCTAAACTCATAGGAAACCTCCTCTGTTTATTTTTTCGTGTACAAGGCCGTTGCTGCAATCACCTATAGCATGAAAGCGATTGCGAAATATGAAATACTGTATCAGAATACAACATAAAAAATCAATTTGTGTGATGATGTCTTTCGCCATTTCCAGGCAGTATCAATAAATAGAAATACCTCTATATCGTGATTCTTACGTCTGCGGCATATGCTGATTGAGTAGACACAAATAGCCTTTCGGGTAAAGGTGAGAAGTAGATTTTGTTGTCTCCCAAAGGCTTGTAAACCTGACAACGGAGTCTGGTGTCTAAAGGAGAAGACAATGTTTCAACGTATCCTGGTACCATTGGATGGAGCGGCACGGGCAGAAAAAGCTATCCCGCTTGCGGCACGGCTCGCCAGGGCTGCTGGAGGTTCGGTGGTACTGCTACAGGTAATATGTACTCCGGCGGATACGGGTGCATTTATGTATGAGCCCATCGTTTTTACGCAGGAGGATATTGATACCGAACTTTCAAAAGCAACTAAATATCTTACAACGATCTCTTTATCGGATGAACTGGAAGGTATTGGAGCCCATACCGTGGTACTTGTAGGGTCGGTAGCGCCGTCGATCCTCTCAGCTATTCAAATGAATAGTATTGACCTGGTGATCATGAGTAGTCATGGCGAGACGGGGCTCATGCATTGGGTAATGGGTAGTGTCGCGCAGAAGATTGTACGTCATAGTCCTGTACCGGTCCTGGTACTGCGTGATGGAGGACCTACATTAGGTGAAGCTGCTCCAACAGTCCCGCGTGCCCTGGTATCGCTTGATGGTTCTCATCTGGCGGAGAGTGCAATCTTACCGACCGCACAACTCGTATCCGCGCTGGCAGCTCCTGCTCAGGGATCGCTACACCTTATTCGTATAGTGACATCGCCTCCAGGCTATGAGCGCATGTTGCCTCCTTCTGAGATTGGTCCTCATACCATGGAGCATGAGGAAGAGGCGCACACGTATCTGAGAGATCTGTCTGTGTCGCTGCTCAAGAAGGAACTGGCAGGTCTCAATCTCGACATCACCTGGTCTGTCATCTTTGAGCCGGATATTGCCGCAACGCTCGTACGTATGGCTGAGCATGGCGACGAGCTAAGAAGCCTCCCTGGCTGTCAGTTGATAGCAATGGCGACGCATGGACGCAGCGGCCTGCAGCGCTGGGCTCTGGGGAGCATCACGGAGCGCGTACTCACAGCTACCAAGCTACCGATGTTAATCGTACGGCCACAAGATGTTGCTAGCAACCAGCCTCACGCTGAAAAAGAGGTGAGCTGCATAGTATGAGAGAGGTAGGAGATCAGGTGCTGTGGTAGAATAAACTGAGAATGTGTCTCTGGTGATGCCGGGAAGTCTGGTCGGCAATGAATACCCTTTGTATCCTATCATGCTGCCTGTTCTTTAACAGTAGAGAACAGGGAAAAGGACGGTATCATCTATGTCTGCCACGGTTACCCTGGTCTTCGGCCTCCTGGTTGCTATTGTCGCGCTTACCTCCATTGCGACGAGAATACGCATGCCCTACGCAATCTTTCTTACGCTTGGAGGATTGCTTCTCGGTTTTATTCCTGGTCTACCAAAGATCCAGCTCAATCCTGATCTGATCCTGTTTCTCTTTCTGCCACCGTTGATCTATTCCTCGGCCTGGCTTACATCCTGGCGTGAGTTCCGTTACAGTTTGCGACCGATCTTGTCGCTCTCGGTCGGCCTGGTGCTGGTGACTACAACAGTTGTCGCTGTGGTGGCGCATGCTGCTGTTGGGTTGCCCTGGCCTGTCGCCTTTGTATTGGGAGCACTGGTTTCACCTACGGATGCTGTTGCCGCAAGTGCTACTGCACAAAGCTTTGGACTCGCCCGGAGCGTGGTGACGGTGATAGAGGGCGAGAGTATAGTCAATGACGCGACTGGCCTGGTGGTCTATCGCTTTGCTGTAGCTGCTGTGGTCACGAGTACTTTCTCGTTCGGTCAGGCGAGTTTGCAGTTTGTGCTTGTCAGCGTCGGTGGATTACTGGTGGGCATCCTGGTAGGCTGGCCTCTCGCATGGTTGCACCGTCGCCTGGATGATGCTCCATTAGAGATCTCGATCACGCTGCTAACACCCTTTGCGGTCTATCTCTTAGCAGAAGCACTTAACGTATCAGGAGTTCTGGCCGCGCTGGCAGCCGGCCTCTACTTGAGCAGGCAGTCATCGCGTTTCTTCTCGTCCAATACACGTTTGCAGGCCAATGCGGTCTGGAATGTGCTCATATTCTTGCTCAATGGCTTCGTATTTCTGCTCATTGGTCTACAGTTGCATAGTATCCTGGATACAGTCGCCAGTCGCCCGGTGCTGGATCTGCTGGTGGATGCGTTCATCGTTTGTCTTACAGTCATTCTCATCCGTGTCGCCTGGGTCTTTCTCGCCACGTATCTGCCGCGTATGCTGAGTGCTCGTTTGCGTGCATATGATCCGTATCCTGACTGGCGCAATGTAGTGATCATTGCCTGGACAGGTATGCGTGGTGGTGTATCGCTAGCTGCTGCCCTGGCTTTACCGCTCACTATTGTAGGTGGGCGATTGTTTCCTGAGCGTGACCTGACTATCTTTCTGACCTTTTGTGTCATTATTGCTACTCTCGTCATACAGGGATTGAGCCTTATCCCCTTAATTCGCTGGCTTGGTCTGGAAAAAGATGGATCGCTGGAACGGGAGCATGTGCAGGCGCATCTTGCTGCTGCTCGTGCAGCTCTGGAGCGCCTCGATGAACTGGCGACGAAAGAAGAGACCCCTGAAGAGTATTTGACACATCTACGTTCCCATTATGAAAAGAAGATCAAATCCCTCGATTCGAAGAGCGATGGGAACAGGGATGGCCATTATGAAAGTCTTGCGGTGGCGAAGCAACATCTGTATCAGGAGGCACTACAGGCTGAACGATCTGCTATCATCCAGTTGCGTGACCAGGGACACATCGATGATGAAGCCCTGCGTGTTGTTGAACGCGAACTCGACCTTGAAGAACAACGGTTGCAGGGGGACTGGTAAGAGTAGTCAGCTTCGGGTGGCATTCCTCTTCCGCAACTATACAATGTCTTCGTCCGAAAAACGTTATGGCGCAACGGAGGTCATTGTTTGCGCTTGTGCGTAAACCACTGCACAGCGAAATCAATGGCTGGTCGTTGGCGGAAGAAACGGGTTGTTGCTGATCCAACTTGAGCGATCTTTACCTGTCCGGTCTGCTCAAATGCGGTCCCAATCTCGGGGAAGGTATTCGAATCTATCTCAATGTCTCGATAATTCTTCCATACGCGCTGTCCATGCTCGATGATGGGCGATCCCAGTGTAACTTCGACAGCGCCGGGTGCGCGATACTCAGCCAGATGGAATGAGGTGGTTGTGTCGTAGCTGGTCCCTAGCATGAGTATCCAGCCATCCAGATCATAGATGCGCGCCAGTGGTGAGCCTTCGCCGAGCGCGTTTTCAAGTGGATGATCCTTTGTGATATATTCCGCGTGCCGTCCCCATGCCGCGAAGGAGACGGTTGGGTGAGAGCTGCGTAAGACTCCCGGCCAGGTGCGAAAGACCTCGACGATCTTTCCCATATGCTCCGTTGGTGTGATCTGCGGATCGAACGCGGGCATCGTTTCATAGATAATCGGCCACCATTCTTGTGGTACTGGCGGCGCTTGCCATTGTGCCGGATCAGAGTAACCAGGCGTCTGCGCAGGTACGACGATGGTGCCTGCTGGCGTGATGGCGTCCATCAGTGCCTGAACGACGGCTACTGGTCCACCACACACCCATCCCAATGAGCGCAGTGAGGAATGCACGATCACAGTCATACCCGGCAATACACCAAGCTGACGTAGATCATGCGTGAGGCTTTCTCTTGTACGTGGCGCTGGCGTTGCTTGCACGATCTGTCCTTCACTCATAATAAATCTCCAGATATCATCTTTTTCTGCTTATTGTACAACCTGGCACATCGTGGACCCGTAGAGGCATGCCTTGCGTGTGCCGTGTCCGCCTTGCGTGTGCCGGTTCGTCCGTGAGCACCCCTGTTGAGGGTCAGGGCAGTCCACGCCCGCGACACGGCACACGCAAGGCATGCCTCTACGGGTCCACCCTTGATTTATTCAGCTTCTCATGGTACGCTCATACTATACTAAAGAGTCAAAAGGAGGGCCCATCATGGCAATCATTGCTTATCCAGCTACCGGGCTCCATCTCGTCGCTTGCTCGACAAGGTCTGCCCGGCGTTAAGCACACCTCGTCACCACTTATCACCAATAAGTATCCTCGCAGTCTCGCCGCATAGGAAACTGTGTGCTGTTTCATGCTGTATTGTGCATGATAGCAGGTACGCGTTATCGTCTGCGTACATCTTCTCGCGTGGTCACAGGTGTGCTTGCACCTTGTGGTCCTGCGTGTAAAGAACCAATCAGATAGCCACAGGTGCATTGTGTCGCCTGTGGTCTTTTTGTGTTCAACGACTACAGGCTGTGCTAGTGAACACATCCACAAGGCATCCACAACGGATGTTTGTATGAGGAGCTTCATTTTGTATAAAGATAGTGGGCATAGTCCCGAGAACGAATTGGCGTCGGATATGCAGGTGCCTGTTGAAGATGGTTCGTCTGACCAGAAGAAGCCTGTGAAGAAGTCGAGTTATGAGCGTAGTGTCGATGTCCAGCGCTGGCTGCAGGAGCAGGCGCTTGAAGAGAGTGGTGTCAAGCCGGAGTTCAATCCAACCTTTCTGGCATCTTCGCGTGACGCGCCTTGGATTCTCTCGTCGCTTACCCATTTTTACGAGCAGGATCTGATTACCGATGTTTTGCATGTAGTCCAGAGTGGCAAGGAGGCGACAGTCTATTGCTGTGCCGCTCATCCTGCCACAGGTGCAGAGTACCTGGCTGCCAAAGTCTACAGGCCGCGTATGTTCCGCAGTCTGCGCAACGATGCAATCTATCGTCAGAGTCGCCTGGTGCATGATGAGAGTGGACATGTGTTACGCGATAAACGGCGTCAGCGTGGCAAGCAGAGCGAGTCAGGACGTGCACTCCAGATCTCGTCCTGGATCGAGTATGAGTTTGAGACGCAGCGCCTGCTCTACAATGCTGGTGCTGATGTGCCGTGCCCTGTGTCTCAAATCGGCAACGCGGTACTTATGGAGTATATCGGCGCTGTAGACGATCCAGCACCCTTGCTGCGCGAAGTCTCCCTGGAGCGCGACGAGGCACAACACCTGTTCGATTGTATTCTGAATAACATCGATCTGTGGTTGTCCTATGATCGCATCCACGGTGACCTTTCAGCGTACAACATCCTGTACTGGCGTGGTAATGTCTCTATCATTGACTTTGCCCAGGCCGTCGATCCGCACCAGAACCCGGCTGTGTATTCCCTGCTCGTACGCGATATCGAGCGCATCTGCCATTACTTCGCCCGTTACGGCGTAGTAGCTGATGCGAACGAGCTTGCTACCGAAATGTGGACACGCTATATGGGCGTGTTGTGGTAGCTATTAATGGGGGCCATAGATCCAATTACAGCATTGGATCTATGGCCCCGTATATCCTGCGTGTGCCGCGATCCGTAGAGGCGTGCCTTGCGTGCGCCGGGTCGCCCACCACGCGGCGCACGCAAGGCACGCCTCTACGGGTCCACGTGGGCGACTTTTGCGATGCTCTGATATCCTGCGTACCTGAATACAGAAAGCTCGGCCTCGAGTATATAATAATGTGTTACCACTCAATTATTTTAGCCAGATGGCATAATGCGGTTCCCACATATATTTTGTGAGAGAAAGAGGATCGTCACTTGGAACAGAATAAAGACATACAGCGCGTGCTTGAGCTGGCAGCAAGCATTGAAGCACTAGATGAAGAGGCGATGGAGCAGGCAAGAGCTCGTCAACAGGTACTGACGAAACCAGCGGGTAGCCTGGGACGACTGGAAGAGCTGGCAATTCAGATTGCAGGTATCACAAAGCAGGCAATACCTGTTATAGAGCGGAAAGTTGTGATTGTGATGGCCGGCGATCATGGCGTTACGGCGGAGGGAGTCAGCGCTTATCCGTCGGCGGTCACTCCACAAATGGTGCACAATTTCCTGCGTGGGGGGGCAGCTATCAATGCACTGGCACGACAGGCCGGGGCACGAGTGAACGTGGTCGATGTTGGAGTGGCGGCTGATCTGCACCATCCCGACCTGATTGAGCGAAAAGTTGCCTATGGCACGGCGAATATGGCGCTTGGACCAGCAATGACACGCGTACAGATGTTAGAGGCTATCCAGGCGGGCATTGATGTTCTTGAAGCACAGAGAGTCCAGGGCGCTGACCTGGTTGCCACAGGCGATATGGGAATTGGCAATACGACTGCTTCGAGCGCGATTACAGCGGCTATCCTACAGCTTCCTGTGGCTCAGGTAACCGGGCGCGGCACCGGACTCAACGACGACCAGCTCATTCACAAAATTTCTGTTATTGAGCGTGCTCTCGCACTCAATGCACCAGATGCGCACGATCCTCTGGATGTGCTTATGAAGGTAGGCGGACTGGAGATCGCCGGGCTGGTGGGAGTCATACTGGCCGCTGCCGCACAACGTATTCCGGTGGTCATCGATGGCTTTATTGCAGGAGCTGCTGCCCTGGTTGCAACCGAACTCAATCCAGTGCTTGCTGGATATCTTATTGCTGGACATACCTCGGTCGAGCAGGGGCATGGCCTGATTCTCAAGCGGCTTAGACTGCGACCATTGCTCGATCTAGAGTTGCGCCTGGGCGAGGGAACGGGGGCGGTACTTGCGATGGGGATCATTGAGGGCGCGCTGTGCACCCATCGCGAGATGCTCACCTTCGCTGAAGCTGGTGTAAGCACACGTACGGATGAGGCGTAATCTTTCGTGCTGATGCCCCAGTATGCAACTTCACAAAATAAGCGCGTTTTTCATCCTGATTATTTCGTGAAAATGCATATCGGGCCATCAAACGGTGAGTTTCCAATATGGATGGGGCGCTTACGACAAGGCATCCAGCATAGCCCACAAGACATCGCACTTGAATGAGAGTGCTTTGATAGCTTCATCCTGCAACTGACGCGTGTTACAGTATTGGATGGTCAGTTTCAACCCATCATCTGAGTCGATATGTGCCTGCGTAATACGAGAGCGGAAATACTCCAATCCCTCCTTCGGTAGCCAGCTATAATGCTTTTCAAAGGCCGCGATACGTTCCTGCATAAGATCGGGCACAAACAGTTCACTGAGCGAGGAGGCGATAGCGATCGGCCAGGGTTTGCTGCGCGCAAAGTTCACGTATGCATCGACAGCAAAACGCACACCCGGCACCACGTGTCGCTCATCCAGCAGTTCTTCACGCTTTAAACCTGCTGCCTCTCCCATGCGTATCCATGACTGGATGCCACCCTCGTGACCACTCGTCCCATCTTGAATGAGAATACGCCTTATCCAGATGCGGCGCACCTCTTGCAGCGGACAATTGGAGATGATGGCTGCATCTTTAAGGGGCAGGTTGCGTTGATAATAGAAGCGATTTGCTATCCAGTCTCGTACCTGCTTCTGCGTTAATTTGCCTTTGTGCATGTCCTGGTGGAAAGGATGTTTATGATGATAGCCCTCCTCACCAACGGCGCGCAGGCGAGCTACAAATGTATTCGCATCCCAAACGGTCTCGGTTGCCATATCTTTCACTCCTTCAGGTTTAGAGAGTCAGTTCTAGCCCATCCCAGCCGATTTCAGCACCCGCAGCTCTGACCGCGGCATGCTCGGGAGAGTCTTCGCGTAAGATAGGATTGGTGTTATTGATGTGCGTATAGATGATACGCGCTACGGAAAGAGCCGCGATCTGCTGCAAACTTCCATCAGGGCCTCCAACCGGCAGGTGCCCCATCTGCGCAGCCACGGTTGTACCCACGCCCATCTCCTGCATCTCATATTCACTCCAGAACGTACCATCCAGCAGGAGCACATCGCAGTTACGTATGTATGCCTTTATCGTCTCGTCCAGCCTCGCAACGCCCGGCAGGAAAAGCAAACGTCCTCCCGTTCTATCATCCACAAATTGATACCCTACCTCGTCGCCTGCCTGTGGTGCAACGCGATCCCGCATATAGCGCGGAGGCTTTCCAGGTAGCGGGATCGCAGCATAACGCAATCCACTAGACGATCCATCGGCACACAATAGAGGTGTAAGTGCGGCAGCCGGTTCACGCCACTCAACGCGACAGTAAGAGGATAACGTGCTATCGAGTGCAAGACCTGTTGACAGAGCGTAGCGTACAGATAAAGTGGCATAAATGGTACGGTCGCCGCCTTCACGGAGAAGCAAGAGTCCCAGCGTATGATCGAGATCAGCATCGGTGAGCAAGACGGCTTCCACAGTAGTGCCGCGTGGCGTATCTGGTGGGGGCCAGAGTGAAGAAAACGACTCCATCTGTACGCGCAAGTCTGGCGAAGCATTGAGCAAAAACCAGCGCTGCCCATCCGCACTCAACGCGACACTTGATTGTGTACGCGCCTGCGCCTGGATCGTTTGAGCGCGGACCCCCCGACAATTGCGACAATTACAATTCCACTGTGGAAAACCACCTCCTGCAGCCGTCCCCAATAAACGCACAAACATGGGCCTCTACCTCAAAAGAACAGAACCATACCATCAAAAACGCGAGGGTACGCCCCTACAAAGATCCGCTATGCGTTCAGCAACCTGCCGTAGTCATGGTAAAGGGCGTCCCCTCGCGGTCGCCCTGCCGCCTTCGTTTTACTCCTCGACGTCACGGGTGCCAGCATACGCAGTACATTCCAGGCTGACTCCAATAACTTCGAGCGTTGGTTTGACCCACACCGGGGCTGTGGAAGATACATGGTTTTCGATTAACTGCTCTTGTGGATTCGATAGCTGGTTGTCAACACTCATGCAACGGTTCCCTTTCTGCGGCCTATACACCTTACAAACAGTTCAAACTATGCAAGATGTAGAGCTAAAAGTCAAGGTTTGTCGATTTATTACTACAAAAACGCCGGGGATGCGGAAATTTAGTGGTCAGGAATAGAAAGTTATGTTTGAGATCTCTTATCGTTCCTGTTCTCTATACTATCAACAAATGATTTTAGCTCTACTGCTTCTCGATTCATTTTCATTTTCTGGAGCAAGACTACATAGTTTTCTAGTTCTTTAGCAATATGAAATTCCCCAGCGCTCATTGTGTCCCTCCACGGAGGCAATTCCAGCGTTAACGGCATCTCCATTAGCGTCACAGGTAGATGTTTTTGCAAATAGTAGCCCATCTGATGGAGCACCTGTGCTGCTTCTATGAAAACAAGATCAAACTTTTCAATGAGATGTGCACAAATTTGCACATGCATGAAATAGCGCTGGCAATGCTGCCAGGCATCAGTATCAGTTTGCAATGCTTCAGGATCAAGAAATGCGCGATGCACAGCCAGTATCGCGCGTGTAGCCCAAAGGCGTTGCATTTCCTGGCTCATCTTATCCCTAAGCACCGCCTGCACGAGACGATGCACTGAGAACGTTCTGGCAGTGGTATCACGCTGCAAAAGGGAATACTTGCGCAACAAAGCGAGAACATTATCTTTTTGTAAAGGGTCGGTCGCAAATTGCTGGAGTACAGGGCCGAGTTCTAAAGCACCTTTGATAAGAATCTCTTCTGGAATAGCATCGGGAGCGAGAAATGCACAGAAGATGAGTAGTTCATAAGCAACAGAATTGATGTGTTGGACGATTTCGAAGGAGTGTAACCATGTGGTAGCCACGGGTTCCGGGTGATCGAGGACGACTTCTCCACGTCTCGCGAGTAAAGTAAGTCTGAAGCGCCTATAAAGTTCTAAATAACCGGACAAATCATTCTCGGTTTCCTCAACATAGGCTCCGGCCTGATCAAGCGCGAGAGGAAGACTTCCCATCATCAAAGAAATTTCCAGGGCTCTGGAACGATTCAGGTCAGAAGTGTGATTAAGTGTTGCTGCCAGCCCAATGATCTTTGCACGACGCAGGAGGAATACAGCCCCGTCCTCTAATTTCATTCTATCTAACCTGATAGTTGAAGCCATCGTTCCTGTTGCTTGAGTACGAGCAGTAAACAGTACATGACCATTACCCACTGAAGGAATAAAATCCTGGGCTATTTTCAGGTCTTCGATATTATCGAGGATTAGCAGCCAGTTAGAGTGATCTTCTAGCCATTGCTTGACCGCTCCAATATTTTTTGACTCGTCTTGTTTCTCTTCCTCCGGAATATTCAGTTTCAGCAGCTTTGCAATCCTAATTGTATCAAAGACAAGAGTTTTACGTTCGCTAGCATCTACCCAGAGTCCGGCTTCGTAATTGTGGCTATAGAGATAAGCATAAGCAACGGCTAGCTGTGTCTTTCCCATACCACCCAGACCGCTTATCACCTGAGAATGTACTAAGCCGATCGTCCCTTCTTTGAGCGCCTCGTGCAAGCGCTCAAGCATATCCTCACGATCGGTGAAAAAGGGGTTATAACGGGGTATATTCCATATAGGTGGACGATATCCGGGAAAGTGAGGTTGTTTCACCATCATTTCCTGGATGCTACCAGGAAACACTGGAGGAGCCGTTGGAATAACACGATTGCGACTTACCCCGGCAAGAAGCGCATCACGAGATGAAGACTCATCCAACCCAACCAGATCAATGTAGATAATGGGACCCAGTAAGCCTGTAGGATCGCATTTACGCACGCGTACAGGCAACAGTTTTCCCTTCTGTCCTGACTGATCCTGAAAAAAAGCTGCTGCCCAGACGGGGTCAGTGGCAAGAATTTTTAGATAGTCAGGAGAAAGCACCAGCAGAACACGTTCTGAGTCTTCGAGGGCCTTCTGTGTCTCCAATATAATGTTAAATCCGGGCCGAAAATTCCACTCAGGAAATACCACCGCATACTTTGCATCTTGCAATTGCCACGCAATCCACTGCGCCCAGAGACGATCTGCTACATTCGAGCTTATAAGGAAATCGGGGGAATCCTTATGAGAAGCGTCTTGCATTCTATTTCCCTCGCCAGAATCTCTCTATCTACTCCCACATGCCTTACTGCTCTGTCTTCCCCTGACTGCGCTCTGTTTGTATCTCATTGACATGATCATCTGATGCAGTGGCTTCCTCATCCCCTCCCAAAGATTTATAAGTGGCAGCCAGATTGCTTAAAATACGTGTGGTCCTGGGATGTTTCTCTCCCAAGACTTGCCTGTATATTTCAAAAGCACGGAGGTAGAGAGGTGCGGCCTCCGCATATTTTCCCTTAGTCACATAAAGGTTTGCGAGACTATCGAGACTAGATGCCACATCAGGATGCTCTGCTCCCAGCACTTTCTCTTGAATATTTAGAGCTTGTTGGTATAATGCCTCTGCCTCTTCATACCGCCCCTCGGCTTGAAAAAGCGAGGCCAGGTTGTAGAGCGTGATTGCTGTATCAGGGTGTGTTGGTCCTAACATATGCTCTAGAATGTTTAGGGCTCGTTGGTATAATGCCTCTGCCTCTTCATACCGCCCCTCGGCTTGAAAAAGCGAGGCCAGGTTGTGCAGCGTAATTGCGGTATCGGGATGCTCTGCCCCCAATACTTTCTCCTGAATACTTAGAGCTTGTTGATATAATGCCTTTGCCTCTTCATACCGTCCCTGATATTGGAAGAGTTGTGCCAGATTATGTAGCGTGGCTGTTGTATCGGGATGCTCTGTCCCCAACACGTTCTCCTGAATACTTAGCGCTTGTTGGTATAATGCCTTTGCCTCTTCATACCGCCCTTCATCTTGAAAAAGTGACGCCAGATTGTAGAGCGTGAGCGCTGTGTCAGGGTGCTCTAATCCCAAAACTTTCTCTTGAATATTTAGAGCTTGTTTATAGAGCCCCTCGGTCTCAGTATATTTGCCTTGAGCAACATAAAGTCTTGCCAGATTATTGAGAGTTTGGGCGACTTGAATATGATCTGGCCCAAAGGTTCTTTCGGCGATTGTCAGGGCATGCAGAAGTAGTGCTTCAGCCTGTGAATACTGCGCACGTTCCCGTAAATAAAATCCAGCGCGCCTGAGCAGGCGCACAGCTTCCGGGATTGTCATCTCCCATTGATCGATGAGATCAGCACAACTTTGTGCCTGTGGAAGATATCTTTGACAGAGGCTCCAGTTTTCAAATTTAACTTCTGGAAACACGAGATTGACGGCAATTACAACACGCCGCGCCCATTGCCGTTGCGTTTCTTGCTCCATTGCATCTCTTAAGACTGCCTGTACCAGACGATGGACAGCCAATGTCTTATTTTGAGGATTGCGACTCATAAGTGAGTACTTACGCAACTCCGCAATTGCGTCATCCATTGCTAACGGATTATCGGCAAGTACTTGCAGAACAGGACCAAGCTCATAGGCTCCTTGAGTAATGATTTCTTCTGCAATTGCATCAGGAGAGAGAAAAGCACAAAACCGCAACATTTCAGCAGCAGCAGGATTAGCGTGTTCGACCTCTTGAAAGGAGAGCGCCCAGGTCGTTGCAACAGGTTCAGGGTGATCAGAGGGTAGCGCACTTCGCCTGCTAAGTAGATCTTTACGATGTCTCTGATACCGGATGAGATAATCATCAATGCTACAACCCACCTCTTCGATATAAGCAGCTGCTTGATCGAGTGCAAGGGGCAGACCGCCCATCATGTTCGCTATTTGCATCGCGCCCTTAAAGTCAATGTTGGAAGCGGTGTCCAGCACGGCATCCGGCTCAATAAGATGAGCACGACGGAGAAGAAAAAGGGCTCCCTCCTCTAAAGTCATTGTCTCTACGGGGATTCCACGTGCTATTCTAGCAAAAGTCTGTGTACGGGTTGTTAACAACACATGCCCTTTTACTGCCGCAGGAATAAAATCCACTATCATTGCGATATCATCAGCATTGTCAAATATCAGCAGCCAGTCAATATGCTCCCGCAGCCAACGCTTAACAGCCTGGACAATCTCACGTTGATCTTGAGCGTCCTTCTCTGGTAAATTAAGCGAATGTGCAATACCCAAAAAATCAGAAACAAGTCTTTCTCGTGAGTCAGCAGTTACCCAAAAAACGGCCTGGTAGTTATTGCGATATCTGTAAGTGTATTCTATAGCGATTTGCGTTTTTCCGATACCACCAAGCCCACTAATCGCCTGTGCCTGCGTAAGAGCCATAGAAGTATCAGAGGTAAGCTTATCATGGAGATATGTCAACAGTTCCTCGCGACCAGTAAAGAATGGATTGCGAGGATATGGTACATTCCAAATAAATGGAAAATCGCCAGGAAAACGTGGCTGCTCCATCACAACATGCTCTGTCACTCCAGTCAGGTCAGGAGTAACGCCGGATTGACCATGTATACGACGCACAGCAGAAAGAAGTACTTCACGGCTCTGCTGTTCGTCCAGTCCTACCAGATCTATATAAGCAATAAACGGCAACAATCCCCTGAGTTTGTCTCGGCACTCCCGCACATGCACGGGCAATAAAATCCCTTGTTCACTAGTAGGGTCTCGTCGCAATGCATCAGCCCACTCAGTCTGTGTATAGAGAGAGTTTAAATAGTCGGGCGAAAGGACTACTATAGTGTGGGCGGCTTTATTACCAGTATTGAGCATTTCTTGCACAAAACTTCGTCCTAACTGAGGGCTCCCAGTCTGAAGAATTACAGAGTATCCCTCCTCCTCCAGTTGCCATGCGATCCATTCTGCCCACAAACGGTCAGCGCTATGATAACTAATAAAGAAATCTTTTGGCTGGATCTGATTATATTCGGGCATTCTTGTGCACTCCCTTTATTCTATATTTCTATGGCCCTGGAAAAACTGGTGGCGTCGTTGGTCTGGGATATTGCTTTTGTACACCATCAAGTAGTTCTTTACGTGCCGTTGCTTCATCCAATCCAACCAGATTGATATAAGCAATCGGTCCTAGCAATCCGGCGATTTGTTGCCTGCATTCACGCACGTGCACAGGCAATAGGGTACCTTTTTCCCCTTTCGGATCTTGCTTGAAAGCTGCCGCCCATTCAGGTTGGGTATATGTCGCGTTGAGGTAATCAGGGGAAAGCACTGCAATAGTACGCTCGGCATCTATACTGGCCTTATGCATATTCAAGACAAAGCTTTGTCCGGGTCGAAAGTCCCATGCCTGAAGTATCGTAGAATAACCAGCCTGTTCCAACTGCCATGCGATCCATTCTGCCCAGGAACGATCTTTACTGGTATAGCTAATGAAAAAGTCCTTTGGCAAAGTGCGACCTCCTTCTCATCTTGAGTGAACATACTATTAGGACACTTTGTCTTCCTTGAAGAAGATAGAGATAAAGATGTTGCTATGATCATCAGTATACTCCGTTCCACCACTCCTATCAACAGTATTTATCTTACATTTGCCGCAGAAAACTCCATTAGCGGCACCGACAAGCGATGCCGCTACCAGGAGACCTGATGTTGTTGGTGATGAGTCCCTACTCATCCTCGGTGGTAAGCACACTCCTGGTCACTGGATTACCGCCTTTTTCGCCTAAATGGGCCAGAAAAAGATAGCCTTCTAACTGAGCTGGTGTCAGTTTTACGATGTAGGGAGGCGCGGTATTTCTGTCTGGCGGCTTCGGTAGACGTAGTGTTTCGATGATAATCGCACCGGGAAATGAGCTATCATCAATGCGATATTCGATATGGTATTCTCGCCCGATGCCATCTTTTAGATGAGCATAGGTTTCGTTGCGGAAACGCTCGTGCTCCTCCAGGCGATCGTGCAGTATTCTCTCCTTCTCGTATCTGCGTGCACGCTCTTCAGGGGTCTCGTTTTTTAAGTGCGCCTCTTCTTCTTTCAACAGTTTGCTATATTCCTCTTGTATATGCCTGTCGCTGGCGAGGCGCGAGTCACCTTTTAGGATAGCTTCGACCTGCTCCAGTGGAGTTTTTTTGTATTCCTGGTTCTCGTAGATGCGCTGGTTCAATCTACGTACTACGCTCGTCCAGAGGAGATTTATTCTCTTCAAGTCTTCTCTATCTAGCGCGCCGTTCTCAGGATCGTGGATTCTGGCAAAACTGGACCACGCGTAGTGCTCAATCGAGTCTTTCTTGAGCCTCTTTAAAAGTTCCAGGCCGATAGTGGCTTCCTCTTCAATAATCTGCTCCTGCGTCAGACCGGGCCTGTTCAACTTTATCTCGGAACCTGCATAGCATCCCTCCAGACCTGTATAGGGGAGTTCATGCGTTTTGCCATCCTTGCCGATGTAGTGCGGATTCCCAACAATTTCCACGGCTCGCCCACGAATGACGTATTCAAATGCCTCGTACTGCCTCTCGTAGGTACTGCATTGATCGATGATGATCTCCTTGACCTTATCGCGCGACTCTTTTTTCTGTTTTTCGCTCAGGCTAGCATTCGCATCAATAGCGTCATGTTCCAGCCTGTAAAACACTCTTCCCAATTGTGGCCATGTACTCTGAATCTGTAGTGTACCATCCGGTAGTTGCTCAATTTTCTGCTCCGAGACACCCTTTCCCATTCTACAGTTCATGGTTCGCTCCCTCTATATAAAAAGGGCTAAACATTGGAACTGCCAATGTTTAGCCCCTGGATGCGCGGCTAGAAGCGTCTCCTAGCCATTGGAGCTACGAACTCCCGGTACTCCTCACATGCGACCAGGTACAGCGGGCCATCTTCTACGTGCCACACCGCCTTAATAATCTCGTGTGGCTTCATACCCTGCTTCTGCAGGGCAGCCACCTGGGCCTTGCGGGTCACCTGCTCAGAGACCTTCATGAGCATACCCTCAAGTGTCAACGAACGCTTTTCGTCGAACATGGACCCCTTTGCCTGTATCTCTGTGCCACGTATCATCAGGACTCCGCCTTTTCTGGCGGCAGCATACAGTGCTTCCTTTTTCGTCTGGCTCTTTTCAAAGGCCGACAATGGCCCTCTAGCCACTTCGTCCGTATCAGTGCGGACTGTTTTATGAGACAGAGTATACATACATTTGCTCCCTTCTGAGCTCATGTCACTTCGTGAACCGAGAAGCGATATGGGCTGGTTGGAGGGAAGGAGTACCACGCAAGCAGCCTCCTGCATCCTTTTCACCAGACCTCTCCTACGTACCAGTTAACCACAGGTGTATCACAACCACATCTAAAAAGGCTATCATAATATCACAGATGAGTCCCAAAAGTCCTACTGGACTATCACGGTCAGATTCATACCTGCATGAACGGTACAATAGATGTGGTAGGTTCCTGCGATATTGAATGGCCCGATCTCGGTCGAGTTCCCATTAACCTGTACATTGTTGACGAGAGGTGCACCAGGCTCTCTTGACGTTCGTGGAGCGTTGTTGACCCATTCTCCGTTGTCCAGAATGTGCAGAAACGAGCCATCATCAACCAGCGAGAGTTTTGAGCCTTTGGAGATCGTGACGGTTGATGTTGTGAACGTGCTCACTCCCATGTGAACAGTCGATGTGCCATTGCTAGCTGTTGCCCCTGCCGAACCTTGAGACAATGTGGCAACAAGGATAGCACCCAGCAAGAAGCCAGCCAGGGCCGACAGGAGAGGAACCAGCGCACGCGGCGCATGTCTCCCACGGTTGCGGTAGTTTTGCACCGTTGCACCAATACCTGCGCCAACGGTGACGATACCAAAGGCATAGACAAGCAGTGCCGCGGCGAAGAAGCCAACCTGGGCAGGATGAGTGAGATGATACGAGAAGTATTGCTGCGAAACCAGGGCCCCGATCATCGTTCCAAGAGCATCGATAGCCCCAAGCAATGGCATCCAGCGTATGCCGGTGGCAACCAGTCCTGCAACGACCACAAGAACTATGTCAACAATCAAAATGGGTAGAATAAGTTGACCAATCTGCAGTAAGAGAAGAACAGAAGCAAGAGCACACCCAAGCAGGCCAATTATGGTGAGTGTACCAAGAGGAGCAAGTGACGTTCTCAACAAAACGTCCTGTTGTATTGTCGTCTTCATATTATATCCTTTCTTATTTTCACGGGATAAGTTCTCAAAAAAACATTCGGCTTCAGCCTTGTCTTCTCCGCTCAGGGTAAGAGGAGACGTTCGACATCTTTGAGCATCTGATCAAGGTCAATGGCCCCTGGACTCGTAATCCGGTGAAAAGAGAGACCTTTGATCATCATTATCAATGTGCTCGCCATATCCTCTGGATCAAGGTCCGCACGAAACATCCCCTGCTGCATCCCAGTCTTGATGATATACGTCAGGTGCGCATACCAGTTCTCGTCCAGGCGTCGCAGAGCAGGTTGGATAGACGTATCGCGCAGAGAACGCAAGACAAGTTCGCTTAACACAATAAACATTTCCGGCATTGCCTGGAAACGATAGTACGTCGTCAGAAACATGGCACGGATCTGGCCTAATGGTGTTGTATCATCTATCTCAGGGCCGGAAGTAGGGACCGTGCTGAACTCGTACAACAAATGATCAACAACTCCTCGAATGAGATCCTCTTTGCTCGCAAAGTAGTAGTGTAACGTCGCGATGTTCACACCTGCACGTGCGGCAACATCGCGTGTGCGAAGGTGCTCAAACCCCTTCTCTGCAATGAGCTGATATGCGGCAAGGACAAGTGAGCGCCTCCGCTCATCACGGTGGGCAGCTCGCGTTCCATCTGCGAGTTCATCCTGCTCTGTGCGAATCTCATTCATAGTTCTTCCTCTAGTCAATCATTTGATTGGATTATATCATATGAAATACTCAATGTCAATCATTTGATTGATTTTTCCAGTGAAGAGTAGAAAGCCGCGACACTCTCCGCGAGGTATACGATCTTTGCGCGTAATTCCAGCGGCTCCAGGATCTCTACTTGAGTACCAAAGCTTAATATATAGCCGCATGCAGCTTCTTCCATCTCAAATAGCAGGCGCAATTTGATCCAGCCACTGGCGTCCGGGGGCTCAACGTAGTCAATGCGGGCGTATCTTCCCGCGCGATAGATCTTTTCAAGCAGTTCCGGGACGATGCGGATTGTCACAGGATAGCGGGGAAGATTGGAGACGAAGTGGGTTGCGGATTGTGCCCAGTACTCAGCTAGGTCAAAATTCTGGGGACGAACGAATGATTGCTCGCTCAGTTTCACGCCTTGCACGCGGGAGACGCGATACGTACGCATCTCACCTTCGACAGCCGCGACCAGGTACCAGGTACTTCCTTTGGCGACCAGTCCGAGCGGATCAACAAGGCGCTCTACAGTAGTGTTATCGCCGCGCTGGTACGTAAGGGACAGTTTGCGTTCCTGCCATATCGCCTCCTGAAGAGTTGGGAGAGCTGAAACATCTTCCTCGGTATGATGCCAGCCGGTGACGTCGATATGAATACGTTGCCGGACGTACTCCGCGTCACGGCGCGTTACGGAGGAGATAGTAGCAAGGAGTTTGATGCTGGCCGCTTCGGCAGCTTTATGCAATCCAAGATCGGCCAGCAGTTGTGCAGGTCTGGTGAGAAAGAGCGCCTGGACCTCCGTCTCGTTCAGTCCGGTCAGGTTGGTGCGATATTCTTCCAGCAAGCTCCAGCCGCCATTGGTACCACGTTCGGCGACTACCGGAATGCCAGCCACACTCAGCGCCTCCATATCGCGATGGATAGTGCGTTCGGACACCTCCAGGCGCTTCGCCAGTTCATGGGCCGTCATACGACGATGTACCTGTAAGAGCAGCAAAATTGAGAGCAATCGATCAGCACGCATAGGACTTCCTCTCGCCAGTTCCAGACCTGCTCATCATTCTAGCACAGAAATATGGCAACCAGTGTCACCTTCCCTATCAAGGAACCACTCAGTAGCAATATATTAGACCATGCCAGCAGAAAAGATGATATATTTCAGACGATAAAATCATGCTACAATAACATTGCACGTGCGCGTCTTTATTTATTGGAAATAACTCATAGAAATCGAGGCTATAGTATGGCATCGGACTATCAATATCATCAGGCAAACAATAGTGGGGATGACATGGATCAACTGATCGGTCAGCAGCTTGATAATTTTCAAGTGATTGAGCGGATCGGGACTGGTGGTATGGCAACGGTTTTCAAGGCGTATCAGCCATCTCTGGATAGGCACGTGGCGATTAAAGTTTTACCAACCCGGCATGCTCAAGATCCCGTTTTCTTCAAGCGTTTTGTGCAAGAGGCTCGCTCCATCGCGCGCCTGGCCCATCCCAATATCGTGCATATTTATAACTTTGGTGAGCAGGATATCATCAAGTACATCGCGATGGAGTATGTCGAGGGTGGCACGCTCAAACAACGTCTGAATCAGCCCTTGCCGCTACCACAGGCTGTAGATTTTGTGATACAGGCAGCGCAGGGGCTCGATTGCGCGCATCGCAACGGCATCATCCACCGCGATATCAAACCCGCGAATATGCTGTTACGAAAGAATGGGCATCTTTTGCTCTCGGACTTCGGCCTGGCAAAGATTCTTGAGGAGACGACAAATATAACGCGTACAGGCGCGCGGCTCGGGACGCCACACTATATGTCACCCGAACAAGGAACCGGAAGAGCTGTAGATACACGTACAGATATCTATTCGCTCGGCATTGTATTGTTCCACTGCCTGGCAGGTGAGCCACCATTCCATGCTGAGAATCCGCTTAGCATGAGTGTAAAGCACCTGCAAGATCCGCTGCCAGTGGATAAGCTGGCACGCAACTATAACGTGCCAGATCCTATCATACAGGTTATCCTGAAAATGGCCGCCAAACAGCCAGAAGAACGCTATCAATCGGCTCATGAACTCATCGATGCATTGAGCACCGCGCTGGCAGCAGCACAGTCGGCAAGGAGATGGGCAGGGACGGGCGATCCAGGCAATGCACAACAACCGTCCACTGATCCACACAGGAGAGCCGGGATGCCGCCATCTTCTGCGGGACAACAGTATAACTCGCCCCAGATGCCAGGCGCGAACCTGACCTGTTTCCGCTGCGGAGAGCCGAATATGAGCACGCGCTTCTATTGCATTATCTGTGGCGATGATCTATCGAATAAACGAGCCAGCGTGGATCGTTATCTGGCTCCCAATGGTTTCCCATTTCTCGCTCGCTTATCCGTACAAACAGGGCCAATGGCCGGTCGTGCATTTCGCTTCCACCAGGATACAACAACGATCGGGCGCGCAACAGGCAACGATCTTGTGATAACTGGACGTACAGTTTCACGTCACCACGCACATCTCATCTTTGCCAATGAGCACTGGTTTGTAGAAGATCTCCAGAGCGCGAACGGGACCATGGTGAATGGCAGGCGGGTCCATCAACGCACGCTACTGCAAGACGGTGATATCATCAACTTCGGTGATGAGCGCGTCGTCTTCAACATCGTCACGGGTGGCCAACCAGGGGCAGGCTCTTCACAGGGACAGAGCGTCTGATGCGTCAGGCCAGTTCTGGTGCTACCCAGATCTGAGCGGTATAATCTCTGCCACCGGAGGCGATCTGGCGACCATCTGGCGACCAGGCAACCGACCAGAGACCTATCTTATGCTTAGGGTAGGTCAGAACTGCCTTTCTTGTGGCAACCTCCCAGACCACCACCTGTGGAAGGTTACCGCAGGCCGCAGCGATCATTCGTCCGTCAGGAGACCATGAGATTGATTCTATACCACTACCAGAAATTGTAAAGGAAGTAGAAAGTTGTCCTTTATAAGCATCCCATACCTGAACCGTTCCATCTTCAGCAGCAGAGGCAATAAGGCTGCTATTCTGCACAGGTGACCAGGCAACGCTACGGACGGTTCTGGTATGACCTGTATAGGTTGTGATTGGTTGTGCGTTCGCAACATTCCAGACATAGATTGTGTGATCGCCAGTCGTAGAACCATCCAGACGGCCAGAGCCAGAAACAATATATTTGCCATCGGGTGACCACGCAATGGCGAATACCGCATCTTGATGACGCGTGAAAGTCTGGTATCGTTGGCTTGTCTGCGCATACCAGAGCTGCACCTGGTTATCCTGTCCACCCGATGCGATAGATTGCCCATCCGGCGACCAGGCAAGAGTGCGCACAGCATCCTTATGGCCAGTGTATGGCGATGAGGCAAGATCTTGCCCATTGCTTGAATACCATACATGCACTTTGCCTACCTCGTCTCCAGAAGCAATATACTTACCATCATGAGGCGACCAGAAAGCAACCTTCACCGGATTGCTTTTCTTACCGGGAGGTAAAACTTCTTGCTTATGGCGAAGGTATACCAGCTCATTTGCGCCGTTCGTAGCATCCCACAGGCGCACTGTTTCGTCTTTATCAGCAGAGGAAGAGGCAATACGCCTGTTATCGGGTGACCACGCCACAGATTTTACTTCATCAGTGTGTTTACTGTAGGTAAAGATGGTCGTCCCTGGTGTTGGCGATGCTGGTGTAGGTCGCGCTGTAGGTGTCGGCGAACTTGCAACAGAAGATCCTATATATCCCGATTCGAAAGCTGCAACACCCCCTCCTATCACTACAGCTAATCCAATCAATCCCCCTATCACGGTACGTCGCGAGGGACGCCAGGGAGCTGGACGTGTGGGCTGAGCATCGGGAACGGTCGTAGCAGCATGAGCAGATTGAGAACCTGCTGTCCCAGGAGTAACCTGTGCGGGTGGAGAATTCGCCCTCACGCGTGCACTGACCAGTTGTGTTGCTATCGCCTCTTCAGGATCTTCCGCTGTTGGAGGGAGCGAGAGGGCCTGAGGAGTTGGTGCGGCTGTAAATGGAAACACGTTGGGAACCGGTGGCTGTCCTGCATTGCTAAAGGGCGACAGCGAGAGGACTGTGGGCGGCTCCTCACTGGCAGCTTCCAGGGCCGCAGCAAATGATTGCACGGTAGCAAAGCGCTCCTGTGGATCTTTCGCCAGCGCCTTGAGTACAACTTCCTCTATAGCAGGCGAGATAGTGGGATTCAAGCCACGCAGCGGAGTGACAGGCTCAAACATCATCTGAGTAATCACTTCAGCATATGAGCCTTCAAATGGACAACGACCGCACAGCCATTCGTAAACGACAGCAGCCAGCGAGTACTGATCACTGGCAAAACCCGGCTTACCACGTGCCTGCTCAGGAGCCATGTAACTGAGAGTCCCGGCAACTTCCTGCAAGCTCAGAGAATTGGCAGAAGGCAATACCAATGACAGGCCAAAATCACTTAGCCACAGCTCATTGTTGGGTCCCAACAACATATTGCCAGGCTTGATATCGCGGTGAATGGTATTCTGGCTATGCGCATACTGTAACGCATCAGCAATCTGCTGTACATAGTGTACAACCTCGAAAGGAGCCAGGCGACTTCCCTTAGGATACCGTCCGCGCAGACATCCATTGGGCGCATAGGCCATCGCAATATACGGTATCCCATCTTCCACCCCAGCATCATGTACCGGAACGATATGCGGATGAATCAGTCGACCGACGATCTCGGCCTCTTTTAAAAAGTTTGCACCCGCCTGATCAGACAGGCGCATACGCATAATTTTGACAGCAACTTGCGTCTTGAGATAGACATGCTCCGCCAGGTAGACATAAGAGAACGACCCCTGATCAATGAGTTTCAGCAAGCGATATCTGTTTAGATGGTAGTTCTGAGGATTTTGCATACGCTTACCCTATCTATTTTTTGTTGAAGACGACGCAAACACTCCCTAATATAAAGTAAAACTCAGTCTTATCTACACATTTAGCGGGAATAACATATCATAAATCTGATAGCCCCATATTGGAAACATTATGATCATTATAACCTGTGTAGAAAAAGATGGAAAGTAAAATAGTTCACAATTTCAGAAGCATCAATGCAGAATGTACCATTTGTAGAGCTTTTACGCCATCGTAGCGGCATGGCTTGCCTGTGCCGGGTGGCCCAACGGGCATAGTATCGGCGTTGGGCCACCCGGCACAGGCAAGCCATGCCGCTACGGGGATGAGTTAACGGGACTTGCGGCCTCGTCCTGTATCCTGTGACCAGGGCGAGGGAGTGTTGGAGCCGAGTCGTTGTTCTATCCAGAGCATGATCTGTTTGCGTGAGATCTTGCCCTGTGCCATTAGCGGCTTCACCAGGGGATCACGCGTCATCTGATCAATAAAGCGATCTCTATTTTCAAGATCCAGGCTCGCCGGATAGCGTTCCCGGGCCAGGGCAATAGCATCAGTAATAACATGCTGCACGATCTCTTCACTGCTCTCAGCAGGCGACGCCACCTCTTGTTGAGCAACCGTCTCTGCAGGAGCGGTCTTCAAATAGAGATCTTTCTGCTCCGAGAACCATTGCAATAACTCCTGTGCCTGCCCGCCATCAAAGATTAACGGGTTTTGCAGATGGGCCGCCTGGATCGTCAAAGCGCCATCGTCGGCGATGGACAGCCTGTATGCACCAATCGTTCTGGTGCTCACAATCTTGCTCATCAAGTAATCCTCTTTTCGGGAATATTCTTCGTATACTATCAGTATACATCCTGCATAGTTAGCTCACATCAATGCTTAATCTTACTACATTATCGGACCCGTAGCGGCATGCCTTGCGTGTGCCGAGTCGCTCACATGTGCCGAGTCGCTCGCCAGGGATGCATTCCCCCCCGACGAGACTCGGCACACGCAAGGCATGCCGCTACGGGTCGAAACTAGTGCAGGTGCATACCACCATTAACATCAAGTGTAACGCCGGTCAGGTAGGCACTCTCGTCTGAAGCGAGGAAGAGGATGCATTTGACAACATCCTCAGCGGTGCCGATACGTCCTAGTAAGGTTCCGCTGGCAAGTGCGGCCTTGCGCTCTTCGGGGAGTGGCCCTCCGGTGATGTCGGTATCGATCATGGAAGGTGCGACACAATTGACACGAATGCCATGCGGTGAGAGTTCGCGTGCCAGGGCTTTGGTCAGGCCCATTATTGCGGCTTTGGAGGCGCTGTAGTGAGATGAGCCAAACACGCCGCCCCCGCGCTGACCCGATACGGAGGAGAGCGAGACGATTACGCCCCCGCGCTCCAATAGAGCTGGCACTGCGGCTTGCGTCGTTAAAAATGTGCCTTTGAGGTTGACATCAAGTACAAGATCGTATTCCTCTTCAGAAATATCAAGGAAGAGAGTTGGACGCGTCAGACCCGCGATGTTCACAAGGATGTCCAGCCCACCAAAAGCCTCCGTCGTCTTTTTGACCACCTGCACCATAGCGGCTTTGTCACGCACATCGGCCACCTCGCCGATGCCCTGACCGATACTATTCAGCTCGCTTACAACTTGCTGCACACCATCAGGAGTAATATCTGTAATAGCGACTTTTGCGCCTTCCCCGGCCAGAGCCAGAGCGGTGGCACGTCCAATTCCACGCCGCGAACCAGCTCCTGTCACCAGGGCAACCTTGCCTTCAAATCTATTCTTTAGCATCAGCGTTTATGTTCTCCTCTCATTCATTTCTGCCCACTGTTAAACGCAGCCTTATGTGCGTAGGCTGAGTGGGCCGAGGTTCCTCGTGGTCAACCAGTTTGATCTCTTTACTGGCCGAAAAGACTGCCATTACTATCCTCCTCTATACGCTGTTTGACGGCCCTCATAGGCAACGTTATACAACACTTGAGTGCACCCGGCAACCTGACGAAATGAGAAGTAATCATCGCACATAAATTATATGTCTGCGATGATTACTTCTCATGTATGCGAAAAACAAAACTGTGCCGGAACCCTGGACTTCGAATGCTTACTTCCTTCAGGCGTGGCTGACATGCTTATCTTGCGCGTGATGGCTGCGATACTCAGTCATCCATAAGTAGGTAGCCAGGGCAAAGATCACAACGCCCAACACAAAGTAGAGAACCTGAAGCCACATGTAACGTTGCATTACCACCAACTCCACGACCTCAAAACCAATCATCATAAGGCCAGCTACCACTGATAGGAGTACACTCCATTCGCGACGGATGAACACCGTTGCTGCCGCTAGCAGCGAACTCCCACCTACGACAACCACTAGTATGAGCATAGGTATGGTGTAGTCACTGAAAGGCTTGTTGCGCAGCAAATCAAGCGACATTTGTATCACACCTGGCCCTGCTATCAGCACATACACACCGCTTACAATAGCCGTCAGAGCAATAAACGCCTCCATTACAACGAGCGCAATACGCACTATAGTATGTTTCAACGAATTGCTCCTTTCTTCTCATAGCCATCCTGCCAAAACATTGCCACCTTTTGGATATCAACATGGTGGAACAGGCGTCTCACAGCGGGTTCACAAGAAGTCACTCGATCATCCCAGGACGATCACAGTACAGGCTTTGAAGCAGCGGGAGCTTTTTTCTGCTGGTGCAACCACACGTACTGTTTGATCCCTCCAGCAGAAAAGATGATTCTCTGCACGAATGGAAAAGCACCCAGAGCATCTGACGACGTAATAATCTCAGGTGTCTCCAGTGAATAGTCTTGTTCATTCCAGCGTAATGTGCACTTCCCGGCAGCCATCACATTACGGTGCCAATCGACATTTGCTCCATATGGCAGTGGAATGGCAAAACCATCACCAAGCGGTTCGGCGACAACGGGTGTAGCGTATTCTCGACCAGAACGACGCCCTACATGTTTGACAGAAGAGTAGATGCGTAAACGGTTGCCTGCGATATTGAGTGTGGCTGGATTCAAAGTATATTTGTTAAAAGCGCGTATTTTGTCGCGGAGCCCTTTCTGCTGCATTGCCTTAACCAGGATAATGGAGAGGAGGAGGAATATGCCAACAGTAGCGGTGATGCCAATAAGGAACCCTAAGAATACGCGAAGGATAAGCGCAGTTCGTCTTTGCTGCTCCTGCAACTGTGTTTGCATCGTTTTCACCTGCTTTCTATGATATGCTCTTGTGCGAATAAAGAATAGTGTTTCCATGTCTTATAAACGTATCGCTACTTCAGAAGCCATCGTTATCGGATTGCCAGAGATAGAAGACTCGACGGCTGCCAGCATGAGTGCCAGCGTCTTGAGATTATTGCGACCTGAGCACTCTGGTTCCTCGCCTGTACGAATGGCCTCCACAAAGGCATTCAGTGTTCCGTGTCTATCGAACAGAGGCACTTCCGGCAATTTGATGGTGCGAAGACGCTTGCCCAGCGGACGAATGGCAACGTAATCGGGCTTTTCGCCACGGCTGGTAGCTATGATCTCACCGCCTGCACATTCGATATGCCACTCGCCTGCCCAGTTAGTCTGTGGGGTTGTGCTCACCCAGCTACCACGGTAATTGACGACCGCTCCACCCTCGAAGGTGATGGTTGCGGACCCGGCTGCGGCCTCAACATAATTGCTCCAGGGCGGATTCCACGTCTGGCAGTTTATATGGACCGCCTCCTGGCCGAGCAGCATGCGCATCAGATCAAAGTGATGGATCGCCATGTCCACCAGAAGAGGTTGCCATATCCGGTAGTGGATGTTGCTCTCGCGTGGTGCCCTGTTAGAGTAACGGCGAAAATCCAGATTTACGGTGCCGACAGGACCGAGTGTCCCCTCGCTTATCAGTTTATGCACAGCGCGCACAGCAGGATAATAGCGATAATTCTGGCTGATCATCAGCACGCGTCCCTGTTGCGCCGCTACATCAACGACACTCTGCGCCTCCGCAACTGTAGGAGCAAATGGCTTTTCTAGCAACACGTGCTTGCCTGCATTGAGAGCCTCCAATGCTACCGGTACGTGTCCTTGCAAGCTAGCGGTAATAAGTACAGCGTCAGCCTCAACTGAGGCAAACGCCTCCTCCAGCGATGTAAAGCAACGCTCGACCGGTACACTGAGTTCTTTCTGTGCCACCTCCAGCATCTCGGGAACTGCATCAACGCAAGCGACCAGTTTTACATTCTTGTTCTGGGAGACGACATATTTTGTCCAGTTGCGGCCCCATCCTCCCATACCTACCTGTATGATACGAAGCGTCATTCAAACCTCTTCTAGCTTTAATAATCCTGACTTTATACGAACCTGACAGACATACTATAAAATCCACATAATATGATTGTTCAATAAATGTGGAGTGAAAGTCAAGTTGCTTTTTTCCTGAGAATCAGAGCAATCGGATACCCGTAGAGGCGTGCCTTGCGTGCGCCGGGTGTGCGTCCTATTCACCTTTAATCTGGTGACACCCGGCGCACGCAAGGCACGCCTCTACGGGTATGGCACGACAATCATCTTGACAGTACAGCTACCCATTGCCTACACTACAAGATACAAGCGATTCTTCGTTCTCTCTTAGAGAGACTCGTGCTCACATTAAGAAGGGATTCAAGTATGGCTGATCGTACGGGACAACAGTTTGGTCACTATCGCCTTGCGCATTTACTTGGGCATGGTGGCTTTGCTGATGTGTATCTGGGTGAGCATCTGTATCTTGGCACCCTTGCTGCGATCAAAGTGCTGGATACCCATCTGACCATTGATGAGGTTGAGCAGTTCCGCCAGGAGGCGCGTATGATCGCTCAATTAGAACATCCACATATTGTACGTGTACTGGACTTTGGTGCGGAGGATCACGTGCCGTTCCTGGTGATGAGCTATGCGCCAAACGGTTCTTTGCGCCAGCGTTACCCCAGAGGAACGCGCCTGCCACTGGAGAAGATTCTGCATTATGTTAAGCAGGTTACGGAGGCACTGCAATATGCGCACGATGAGAAGCTGATCCATCGAGATGTGAAGCCTGAGAATATGTTGCTGGGACGTAATGACGAAGTTCTGCTGAGCGATTTCGGATTGGCGGTGGTGGCGCATAGTTCTTCACAGGAAGGTTTGCGCGATGTGTCGGGAACGGTCGCCTATATGGCTCCTGAACAGGCCCGTGGGAAGCCTCGTCCAGCCAGCGATCAGTACGCATTGGGGATTGTGGTGTATGAGTGGCTATGTGGAGTGCGACCTTTCGAGGGGCCTTACCAGGAGGTTGCAGTGCAACATGTAATGGCACCACCTCCACCGTTACACGAGTTGCAGCCAACGATCTCGCTGGCTCTTGAAGATGTGGTCTTGAAAGCACTCGCCAAGGATCCGCACCAGCGATATGCATGTATACAAGATTTCGCGGATGCATTGGAGGGTGCTGGACAGGGCGAGAAGAGTCCTACGGTTATTTTGCCGTCTCTTCCTTCTCAATCCAGGATCACACCATCATCTGATAGCACGAATGCGACCTATCGCGTCCCTTCTGACACGGTCTACGCGCTGGCATGGTCGCCCGATGGGAGACGTATCGCCTCTGGGGGACTTGACCGGACGGTTCAGGTACGAGAAACAACGACGGGCATGAGCATTTCTATTTATCGCGGACATGCTGGCAGCATCACCGCGCTGGCATGGTCGCCCGATGGACAGTCCATTGCCTCCGCCAGCCTGGATAAAACGATCCAGGTCTGGAACGCGGCAAATGGCAACAGGCTCTCAATCTACGATGGACATTCCGGTATGGTCTATGCCCTGGCATGGTCGCCTGACGGTCGCTTTATCGCCTCGACCAGTGGCGGTGGCACGGACAATTCTGTGCAGATATGGGAAGCTGCGACAGGACAGACTACCTTTACCTACCATGATCCTGCGTACTGGTCGCGCTCGGTGGCCTGGTCTCCTGATGGCAAGCACCTGGCAGCCGGATCGTGGCGCGAGGTATTGTTGTGGGATGTTACCAGGAAGTGCAAGATCGCTACGTATCGTGGTCACAATAGCTGGATCAGATCGGTGGCCTGGTCTCCTGATGGCAAGCGTATCGCCTCTGCCTGCGAAGATAAGACAGTGCAGGTCTGGGACCCGGCGAAAGAACGTTCACTTACCACACATCGCGGGCATACCGATTGGGTGGGTGTCGTAGCCTGGTCGCCCGACGGTAAACATGTGGCGTCGATCAGCAAGGATAACAGCGTGCATATCTGGGACGCGACGAATGGCACGTCGCTTGTGACCCATCGCGGTCATCCTGCTTCGGCATATGCTTTGTTGTGGCTACCCGATGGCAAGCATGTCGTCTCAGCGAGTAGCGATGGGACAGTTCAGTTCAAGCTGTTTTCTGTGTGAATAGATATTTATTATTTTCTTGCAGAAAGGTGGGAATTGAGATGGAAGTACGTATTTTGACTCAGAAGGACGCGGAAGCATTCTGGAAACTGCGCTTACGCGCATTGCAGGAAGACCCGGAGTCGTTCGGTGCCTCATATACCGAGATTCTTGAGCGCGGCATCGCGGGTTCCACTCAGAATCTGACGAAGCCCAACGAGAACTGGCATGATGATGTGACGTTCGGCGCATTCGATGGCAAGACGCTGGTCGGCACCGCAGGATTCAAGCGCGAAGAGATGATCAAGGCACGCCACAAGGGTGTAATCTGGGGTATGTATGTGCCGAAAGAACTGCGCAGACAAGGTATTGGCAAAGCACTGCTTGAAGCTGCCATTGCTCACGCCAGGGATTTGAAGGGACTCGAACAGATCAACTTGAACGTTGTGTTGACAAGTAAAGAGGCACGCCACCTCTTTATCGCCCTCGGCTTCGAAACCTGGGGAGTAGAGCATCATGCTCTCAAGCTGCACGATCGCTACTTCGACCAGGAACATATGACACTCTGGTTGCAGAAATAGGTTCTGAAGTGCAATTTCCGCTAGCGAAAAAATAAGGTGTCAGATCCGGTGTAAAGGTTGCCTGGCTGGATAATTACGAGGCGATCCTGCCAGATCACTTGCATCCAGGCCCAGTCCTTCTGCGGCCTCACGCGTGCCCCTGTCTGCTATATGCTCCAGGATGGCACCGTCATCCAGGCGAAAATCGTTCAGGACGTTGGGGCGCAGATAGACCAGGTAGTCCTTTTCGGTCAGCCAGAGCACGATCGAACGCAGCACGAGTGCGATGAAGAAGATCAGCAATATGGCACTGAATAATGAGACATTGGCTTTGAATAGTACTGCCGAAGGATTGGTCGCTGCACCTATGATGAAGCCGATGATCATGAGCAAGAACAGGAGACCGAGCACGGCCATGCGCACAGGACTGAGCGCGGGCTGGACGATGGTGGTGCGCGAGATGTAGAGATCGGGTCCAAAGCGCGTGACATAGATGTAGACACTGGCGGGCGCACGTTCGATCTTGACGTAATCGCGCGCCTCCAGCACGGCGTCACGTTCGGATAGATGCTCCTGGCTGGCTTTTAATTCGTTGGGATAGCGCTGCTGCACTTTCTCCACGATGGCCAGGCGCAGATCAGCGGGATCTACTTGCTTGCCATCCACGAGCCAGGAAGCGTGCGTCATGGGGGTACCCTTGCCCGCAAATGCACGCTGTACGACGGCCAGATTCAGATCTGGCATACTTCTCTGCCCTGGCCTTTGCGACGATGGAGATTGAGGACTCTGAGGGGCCTGCTGACCTGGAAAGGGCATCTGTTGCTGTGGCTGTGGCCCGGTTGGTCCATAGATGGCTCCCGGTGCTCCATAGGGATCGTTCGGTCGCGCACCAAAGGCCGGTCCTGGAGTCGGCGGGTAGGATGGAAAATCTTGCTGTTGAGGCGAGGGTGCATTGTTCATTGGGCCAGGCGCTGGCGGGGCTTGAGGCGGGATATATGGGTGCGGCTCATCTGGCGAGGGTGCGTTGTTTCCTTGCGCTACATAACCCTGCTGGACGAATTGTGGAGACGGAGCAGGTGTCGGCGCGTAGTTGTCCGGTGATGCAGGCGGAGCGTCTCCAGCTACCTCATCAGAAGGCAACGTGGCGCCACAGCGCGAACAAAAAACTGAACGATCGGGATTTGGCAGTGAACACTGAGAGCAAATGCGAGCCATGATAACCTCTCTTTGCTGTATTTTATGGTAACTCAGCGAGCTTCTTTTGCAAGCGCTCGTACAATTCAGAATGCTTCTGTTCGGTAATCTCACCCAGGACCAGGCGCTCATCCAGTTTATCCAACATCTCCTGGATCTTCTCACGCGTCATTGGCCCTGTGTTTGTAGTAGATGGCGTGGAAGGGGTTGTGTTGGGTGCAAGTGTTCCGCTGTTATGATTGCCAGAAGGTAGAGCTGGTGGAGCCTGTTGCGAACTATCGGGAACGATAGAACCTGTGATCGTCGTCATCGGCATGGCAGGTTGCGGGAAAGGCGGCTGCCCCAATAACTGGTTCATGATCTGCGGACGATTATCGACCAGCGTACCATCAGGCGGATTCAGTGCCAGCGCATCTACAGCCTCAATACGCTTGATATCCAGGGGGTTGACGCCGATACTCTGCTGGCTTTGCATGATTTCCACATCGACCTGCCCGATGGCACGCAATCTGGCAGCTTCGATCTGCGCCGTAAAGTAAGCTTTTTGCGCCTCCAGTTGAGCAAGCGTCACATCTGCCTTCGCGCCTTCCAGTTGCGCCTCTTTCTCCAGCGTGACAATCGTACGACCAGCGGCAGCCTGGCGGAACTGTTCTGGAATATTCTGGTTCTCGATGGTCAGCCCGATAAACTCCAGACCCCAACGGTTAAAGATAGGCTGTAACACTTCCTGTGCTGCATCGCCAAATTCGCGCCTGGCTGTCTGGAACTCCAGCACGGTCCGGCGTGCAATCAGATCACGTACGACCGAATTGACATCCGTTTTGGTAAAAAGTTGTAGTTGTTCCTCTTTATAGACCTGAGAATTGCCGACCACATTAAAGTAGAACTCTTCAGGATCTTCAATCTTCGTTGTGTAATAGCCGCTGGCACCGACACCGATGCGGTCCTGGGTCAGCACATCAGGCACGCCCCAGCGCAGACGCATCTCCTTACTGGTCATCCAGATTACTTCAATCTGATCGCGCACACGCAGATGACTCACATCATATAGACCAGGCGAGAGCAACACACCACGCTCCGTACTCGTCTCGAACTTCCCATTTTTGAGTAGCATGACCATCTCATTTTCGCTCACCAGCACTGCCTGTGTATTCATAAACGAGCTTGCCACGCGTACATCAGGATCGGGTACGCGCCAGGCAATGCCATCTTTGGTTGGGTTCGTCATCACGACCTGCCGCCAGGATAAAGGCATAGAACCAAAACGCTGCCCGATACGCCGCACATCTGTATCAGTATTATCAAGTAAGCGTATACCCCAATTTACGAATGCATGTATTAATCCCATTGAATATATTCCTCTCTGTGATGGAACCGTACGCGGGCTTATAAATCGCGCCCCTACGGGGTTGGTTGCACCGTGGTCACGCGGGCTTATAAATCGCGCCCCTACAGGGATCGTGCCTCTACAGGACTGGTTACGATGGATACATATGTAAAAATTCTTGCGTTTGCTTTAGCGCTTGCTCCAGGTTCTGATTGATGCTCCTCAAACAACTTACAATAACATCGCGCTGCCCATTTCTAGTAGTATAGCGCACAGAAGCGGCGGGCACATACAAAATACCGATCATGCGCACAGCCAGCACTTTCAATTCATATTCGTGGGTGTGAGCATAGGCTTTCATGGCTTTTTCGGCTTTTTCGTATGGCAGCACGGCAGGTAGCGAGACGATCTGCTTATCCAGCAACTGAAAATTTTGCAGTCCGACTTGCATGATAGGCAATACAGGGTCATTGCCTGTGATGGGTACAGGCTTCAGCGAACTCATACTGGTTGCATCCAGCAGCAGAAAGCCTTCACGCACGCTCGCCTTTTTAACCAGGACGCCTCCGATCTCGCTATAGCTGAGGCGCGCAATCCAGTAGGGATGATAATGACGCATGAGCACTTGATCAGTTTCAGCAGCCACGCCAAATGCCAACCACCGTCGTTTACTCTCAACAGCGGGTTCAAGCCATGTCCAATCTTTGACGACGGGCAGAGGCGCCTCGGCAGCACGCGCCAGCAGAACACGTTCAACCGAAGTCAGTAGCCAGAGCAAATGCTCGGCGGATTCGATCTTCGCCAGGCTATGGACATACTTGAGCAAGCGCTCATAAAACGGTTTGAACTCTTCGGCGCGTGTGCGTGTTACCATTTCGTAGCTGATCACAATGGCTTGAAAGATGCGAGCAATGGTAATGTCTTTCTGAATGCCCTGCTGGAGGGGGACGGTATAGAGTGGATTGTAAGTGCAGGTGAGCGCCAGTTGCTGAGCCTTGTCGAGCTGCGCGAGAACATTGCCAATCTGGAGTAAGAGCCCTTCTGGAGCCGTATTATGCCCCTCTCCAAGAGCTGAGATGAGCAGGTCGAGCAAAAGGATATCCGCCGTCGTGCGTGCATCCAGAACCATACTGTAGGAGCGGTAGTGCTCGTCTGCTATTTCCTGAACATACGACTGGTATTCCTGTTGCAGCGCGACGATATTCTGACGAACAAGCTGGTAGGCAGCAACGCTGGAACTGGCCTGGTGCTGAGCAATATTCGCATAGTAGATCAGGCTCAGAACGCGCATCTGTAGTTGTCGCAAACGCTGTTTGTCGTCCTGCACAACCGCAAAATCCTGCAACTGCTGCGCCGAGACACGCGTGGAGAGCGTCTTGAGCCATTGATTATCGCCTCTCGCCAGCATGATCAGGCGTGGGTTGGGCTGGTAATCGCGGAAGTCCTTTGTCTCCTTGATCTGCACCAGGGGAGCCTCCAGCACATTCTCAAAGGCTTCGAGGCGACGATCGATATCTTTTTTCAGCGTGGGGTAGAGTGATTCGCTAAATATGAGATGGCGTGCATGGATATCGACGCCACTGGCTCCATTGTAGCCGCTGCCGACAATCATCTGGTCAAGCCACGCCTTTAGCTCCTGCTTGAGCTGTTGCGCGTTATCCTGGCTCTGGCGAACGGTATAGACAGTATCACAGAAAGGACATTGCACAGGCTGCGACAGACCCTGTCCGGCCTTAAGCGCCGCTGGAGCTGCACATTTGGGGCAGGCAAGTACTTCCACTGTATAATGAGATTGGTCCTCAACAAGAGGAGCAGACCGTCGAGCAAGCAGTACATTCGCCTCGGGAGGGAGACTATCCGTATTTACTGCTGCTACAGCAGCCTTCTCAAGAGTCACCATGCTACCAGCATTTGCACCAGCCTCCCTGGCCTCGATCTCCTGTAACTGCAGCACCCACTTTTGCTTGAGCGCATCATAGGTAGGCTGATCGATTCTGCCCATCGATACCTGCACATCCAGTGAGTCCAGGATGGTACGTATATCTTGTTTATCCATAGCCACCTCAGATGACCCTTCTAACGATTATATTGTATTCTATCAAGACGAGCCTCAAGCACCTGGATACGCCTGACCGCCCCATCTAGTTTGGCTGTCAGCTCTACACGCACTTTCTCGGCCTCCTCCGCGGCTTTGAACGTAATCATTGATCCGCAGGGAGTGCAGACGGCAATGCCCATTTCATTCAATTGAGCGGTGGACTGATCCTGGTTGAGCACCTCCAGCAGGCGCTTTGTGTAAGGAGTCACGACGGCGCGGCACATCGAAAAGTGTAGTTCGTAGCCCTGCATCTCCCGGTGACAGAGCCAGCAGGTACGTGAGATACGCCAGTTCTTCAGCACCGTCGAGACCTTTTGCGACCAGTTCCGATCGTTGCATCTGGCAAATGCCTGCTGTGCCAGTGCAAGATTATTAGCAGCAGCGGCAGGATCACTATCTTTCTTTGTCATAGCTTCATAAAACTGATGCATACCTTGATGATAAGAACAGCGCTCAGATGCCTTTTCATCGTGTCCCACATCCGACCTTACATATTCATAGGTAATCAACGGCTGCTGACCAAGGGTTTGAAATTTGTCCCTGGCAATTTTATGGAGATCGCGTAAGCGCAACACATCATCCTGCACCTGCGCAATTCTCGCCTCAACCATACGGCATTCCAGTTCCGCGCACAAGGGCTCCGTCGGCATCCTCTCCAGTTGCAACCCTATACACTCAATCTCCTGCAGCCCGTTCAATGCCTTCACCAGCCGCTCAAGCAGTAGTGGATCAGGTTTTGTCAGGTAGCGATAAAGCAGAGCATTTGCCGTCGCCTGAGCCGCCAGTGCCTGGTTACCTCTCTCAGTAGCCTTCCTTGCCGCCTCATCAAAGAGATCTGTCGCCTTTATAAAATCCCTCATCAACACACCCTTCTCGAACGCCCGATTATACACCTCGCCTTCGTTCAGGCCAAGCCCCATCGTAAGCCTCATATTCTCAAATATTTTACTCATTCGCCCGATCTCCTTATAATAGACACCCATCTATTTTAAGTCGCCCGTAGAGGCATGCCTTGCGTGTGCCGGGCGTCCCAAATAGATTATCTCGATCCAATATCGTCCATATGATGGAGACCCGGCACACGCAAGGCATGCCTCTACGGGAACGAGATCCCATTACTAGAGCTCTCGTGTCGCCTCTGGAGCGGATTAGCAAGGATCAGTTATAACTGAGCCGTGCAATGGGCTAGAATTTGTATCCGCTTGCCATGTGGCTTCATATAGATGACCTCAAAAAATGTGGGTCATTGTCAGGGCAACCGCAAGGGTAACAGAAATATGACTCATTATATCCTATCTATAAGTACGAATAGCCCTTCCGTCTGGTTATCCATCTCAGATACGTATCTAGCCAGCGTGAAATATCCAGCCTATAAGCCTCACTATTCATCGACGGTTGCTGTGCTACTATAGTTGCAAAAAATAGAGACAAATATCGCATGAGCTTATTTATCCAGATTTCTCGCGTTCAGCTCCGCCTGTTTACGAAACAACCGACTAGGCGGCAGGTTACACTACGGGCAACCTATCACATGACAGGGAAACACGTGTCAGATGGATGAAGCAGCAGCCGAGGACTTCCCTCGTCTCCTGCGTTTCATCGGATGGCTGTTTCCCTGGTCATGTTGCTGTTTCCATGCCTCATGACGCTTCATGAGCACGGCTTTGATGGCGCTTCGGTCACGGCACGCACATAACGCTTTGTCCCCCACACGCCGACTGATGTTCACCGACGCATTGTGATCGGCATGGGCCTCCAACCCGCACACCTGGCAACAAAACGTTTGTTGGTTCGGTCTATTCTTGCGGTCGGTGTAATGGCACACACTGCACTCCTGGGAACTATACGCACTGATGACCGGGGTTGCCTGCACCCCACGTTTCTGACTCTTCCAGAGAA
>WNGD01004205.1_pt1 | contig 36476 bp, 38 predicted proteins | sample 5400671 | NCBI WGS metagenome assembly WNGD01 (sample SAMN13153369, study PRJNA577476) | soil metagenome | isolation source: 40 cm soil or saprolite under grassland replicate 2 | place: USA:California | collected 2016-06-15 | reverse complement strand
TTGCCAAACCGTTCGCGTTGGTCGAGCCTCGTCACCGCGCCAAAAAGCCGGTACTGCCTTTCGAAGCGAATCGACGCGTCCTGTACGGTGGTCGATTTGCTCGACGGCGCGGTGCTCGAAAGTTTTCCGCCCTTGGTTGCACTCTGAATGCTGTCCGGGCTGCAAGTTTTCTCCTGACCGGGCACGGTCTCAGTCAAAAGATAGAGTTTCGTCTTTCGAAATTGGAAATCGTCACTCAGCGCCATCGGAAGCGGAACGACACGATCGAGCAGGCGCGGTTGTTCCGCGCTGCGACCGAATCCGCACGCCAGCGGTACTAAAATTAGCAGGGCAATTCCGAACCTCACGCCTGTTAATGAAACCGGTTCTAGTTTCATCTGTCAATTCTGGTCGCAGGCTGCGCGAGTTGGAACACGCTCATCGAAGAGTTACCGTTTCCAATGCTCGAAGTCCGGTACGAGCGCGGAGTTCATCTTCACGCGCACGACTTGTGGCTCGATCCCTGGGAGCCAAAGCGATTCGCTTTTGTATCGCACGCGCATGGCGATCACATCGCGCCTCATGAAGAGATCATTCTTTCGGAGGGCACCGCGCGCTTGCTGCAAGCGCGAATGCCCGGCATGCGCACCGAACACGTCCTGCCTTTCGGCGAGCAGCGACGCGTGCACGATGTCGATGTAACGCTGCTCCCAGCCGGCCACATTTTTGGTTCTGCACAATTATTCATTTCCGTCGAAAACGAAACCTTGCTTTACACCGGTGATTTCAAATTGCGTCATGGAAAATCGGCCGAGGCAGCGGAATGGCGCCAGGCTGACACGTTGATTATGGAAACGACTTTCGGTTTGCCGCGTTATCAATTTCCGCCGACCAAACAAGTGATCGAGCAAATCGTAGCGTTTTGCCGCGAAACAATCGAAGACGGCGCAGTGCCGGTACTCCTGGGCTACTCGTTAGGCAAGGCACAGGAAATTTTGTGCTCACTCGACGGCGCAGGTTTGACGCCGATGCTGCACGGGTCCGTTTACCAAATGACGCGCATCTACGAGCAATTCGGGCAATCATTCTGCAAATACGTCCGCTACCACAAGAACGAGGTCGCCGGAAAAGTTCTTATCTGTCCGCCGAGCGCGAGCCATTCACCAATGATCGAGAAAATCCCGCGCAAACGCGTCGCGATGATCAGTGGTTGGGCAGTCGATCCAAACGCAGTCTATCGCTATCAGGTCGACGCCGCGCTTCCGCTCTCCGATCACGCCGATTACAACGATCTCGTGCGTTATGTCGATCTTGTGCAGCCCAAGCGCGTCTTCACACTCCACGGGTTCGCCGCCGAATTTGCGCGCGACTTACGCGAGCGTGGAGTAGAAGCCTGGGCGCTAAGCGAAGAAAACCAGATGGAATTGAAATTGCCAAAAGTTCTGGGTAACGCGCCTATCTCTGGCGCGAGCGAAGCGGTCTCGGTTTCGCAAAAGTTTCGGCCAGACGCCGAAACTCTCGCGCGGGACGCGCGCGCTATCCAATCCGAATTTCTGGACTTCGCGAATGTCGGCGAATCAATTGCAGTTACACCGGCGAAGCTCGAGAAGGTGCGATTGCTCGCAGAGTATTTGCGCACGCTGAACAGCGAGCAGCTCCTGCTCGTGACTACCTATTTCACCGGCCGTGCGTTTGCCCAGAGCGATCTGCGAACGCTGCAGGTTGGCTGGGCGGTGATTTATCGCGCGCTCCTTGCCGCCACAAAAATCAGCGAGGCAGAATTTCATCGCATCGCGGCGAGTCACGGAGATCTCGGCAAAACCGCGTTCGAAGTTCTTGAGACGCGGACGACACCGCAGCCGTTTTCAATTTTGGAATCCCGCGACCTTTTCGAAAAACTGCATCGCGCGCGCGGACCAATTGCGAAGACAGATCTGCTCCAAACGCGCCTCGCCAATTTGTCCGCGCGCGAAGGTCAATACGTCGTGAAAATTCTAACCGGCGATCTTCGAATTGGTTTGAGGGAAGGACTGGTAGAAGGAGCGATCGCCCGCGCGTTCGAAGCACCGCTCGATCAAGTGAAAGAAGCGAACATGTTGCTCGGCGATATCGGCGCAACGGCGTCGCTTGCATCGCAAAGACGATTGGACCGCGCGGAGTTGTCGATCTTTCGGCCGATCAAATGCATGCTCGCCACGCCGGAGCCAACTGCAGAGGCGATTTGGAAGCGATTTATTGTAGGTGCGGTCGCTGACCGCGGACCGGGATCAGCGACCCCGGCTACAGTCTTTGTCGAGGACAAATTCGACGGCATTCGCGCGCAACTGCATCGCAATTCCAAGCGCTCTGAGATTTATTCGCGCGATCTGCGGCTCATCACCGATCAGTTTCACGAGCTAGCCGAACAGGCGCGCCACTTCGATGTCGACCTTATCCTTGATGGCGAGATCGTTGCCTTCGAACAGGGGCGTAAACTGACCTTCTTCGATTTGCAAAAACGGCTTGGAAGGAAAACGGATGGCGCAGATTTATTTGCAAGTGCCTCAGCGGACGTTCCGGTCGCGTTCATCGCCTTCGATTTGCTCTGGCTGAATGGCCGCTCGCTCTTGAAGACAGAGTTAGAAGACCGGCGCGAGTTGCTGCGCGCTTTGAAATTGCCGGCGCAATTTCAAATCGCGGAAGTTTTCCCAGCGCACTCAGCCGCGGAGATCGACGAACGTTTTCAGCAAGCGCGGCGGCGTTTAAACGAAGGTCTCATGATCAAAGATCCGAAAAGTTTTTATACTCCGGGCGCCCGCGGAATGTTTTGGTTCAAATTAAAGAAAGAACTAGCCACGCTCGATGTTGCTGTCGTCGGCGCCGAGTTCGGTCATGGCAAACGGAACAAGGTGTTGAGCGATTATACGTTCGCGGTGCGAGATGAAACGAGCGGCGAGCTTCTACCAATCGGAAAAGCTTACAGCGGTCTGACCGACGTCGAGATCGCGGAGCTGACCGAGCATTTCAAACAAAACACGATCGTTGATCACGGCCGATATCGCGAAGTGAAGCCGGACATCGTCCTCGAAGTCGCGTTCGACTCGATTCAGCCGAGCACACGCCACGCGAGCGGACTCGCGCTGCGCTTTCCGCGCATCAAAGCGATTCGGCCGGACAAAAATGTCGATTCCATCGACACGCTGACCTACGCGCGCGAACTCGCGGCGCACGTCGTTCAGGATGACACGCTACTGAGGCGTGGCCGAGGGCGAAGGTGAAACGCTTTCGAAGCCTTCCCTGCGCTCCCGCTTTAATTCCTTTTTCTCTTCGCGCTTCTGGTCCTTCTTTTCCTCTTTGGCCAGCTTTCCGCCCGGCGAAGAAGGAGGCGCCGACGTCGCATTCGGTGACGATGTCGATGTTACGGTCGACGACGGCGAAGCTGAATCCATTGGTTCGATTTTGCGCGGCTCAAATTTTTGCGCTTGAGATTTGAATTTCCCTTGCGGCGATCTTTCTTGCGCGGCGCCACCCGTCGCGGTCGGCGATGCCGAAGGCGCTGGAATCTGAGTTGAAGAAATAGTGTCCGTTGGAGTGCGCGAACTCGATGCCGCCGGTTTGGGTGTTGCACTCGGCGTCGTTCGCGGCCCCGGTGTCGCGCTTGGACCAAGTAATCGTCCGTGACGTTCCGAAGCAGTCGGTAAAGCCGATGCCGACGAAATCGGCGTCGAAGTCGCTAACGGTGTCGTTGATTGTTCTGCCGTAGCCGATCTTCGCGGGGTCATCACCGGTTTGAGCGTCGACGCTCCAGTTGGGGACGGCATTTGTGTCGCCGACATAGCCGCGGACGGTGCCGGCGTCGCGGCGGCAGATGTCGATGTTGCCGAGCTCTCGACCACTGGAGGACTTGTGCTGGTGGTCGCGGCGGCCTTCACAAATTTTTTTGGCGGCGCATTCGACGGTGGAGTCGCTTCTGATTTTATTTTCTCGCGCGCCTTTTTGGCAGCGTCCTGATCGGCAATTGCTGCCCAACCAAGATCCACCGTGACTTGCGCGACCGTTTGTTTCACCGTCTGCGGCCGTTCGCTCGCTATTGGCGCGGCAATCACCGGCGCAGCCACGATCAAAGTTTCACCCTGAAAAACTGGCCGTGGCGGTTCGACCGCAACGTCGACATTGACATTTCGCTCGAGCCGAAACCGTTGCACTGGCTCGCGACTTTGAGCGCGCAGCTCGTCATAACTCGGGCCTTCGTTAACGATAGTCGTGTTGTTGTAGGTGATGTTGGTGACGTTGGTGGTTTGATTGACAATGGTCACGTTGCGCTCCGGCGGGAGGATCGTGGACTCGGCTCGCTGCGCACCGAATTCTCTTGTCGCGACAAAACAATATTGATCCGGACCGATCTCGTAATAGTTATCGGACCAATTGTGGATGCCGGTGCGCTGATCGAATCGCGCTTCCGGCGGCAGCGGCGCCCAGCCGACATAATCGTTGCTCTTGCGCCAAGAAACCCAGGCCGGGGCCCATTGGTTGCCCGGAACCCAGACCCAACCAATGCCGCGCAAACGCGTCCAGCGTCCGTAATGATAAGTTGCCCAACCGAAGGGCTCTTCGGAAATCCAGGTCCAGCCGGCGTCGGTGTAAACCCAGCGCCCGCTCGTGTATGGGCGCCAGTTTCGCGAACTTTCCGCTTCGCGCGGTTGCCAGACGTAGCCGTAATCGCTTGTCTCAAACCAGGTGCCGTATGGATCGAGCTTGGTATAAAAAGTTGAATAGCCGGAAGTCGGCCTCGCTCCAGAGACAGCATGCGGCCGAGTAGCCGGTTCGGATTCGGACCGTTCACGACGAGCCGGGGTGGCTGCGGGCGCATTCTCCTTTTCCGCTAACGCTTTCTCGCGGGCATCGAGATCGGCTTGGCGCTGTGAAAGCTGTTGCTGCTGCTCGGCCTGATGTTCTGCCGCAAGGCGGTCCTGGACCTGTCGCTCAACTTCCGTGTTCTTTTCCGCTTCTGTTTGCTGCTTCTGGCAGCAAATTAGAGCGGCAACCACAATCACAGCCGGGAATATAAAAAGCTTTTTCATGGCGATGATTAGACCTCTTTTCTTTCTCATTATTCAACGGGTTGGCGCCGGTGACGGTGTCACGGTTTGAGCGGAGGCCGGCGTGAAAATGACGGTCTCTATTTTCGCGCGTCGCAGTTTTTGAATGTTCGCGTAAAGCGCAACCAGTGCGAAGCCGATCACAATCCCGACCATGAGCCGGCCGACATTCTTCGAGACACGGGGCTCCGAGTTCATCCCGAAACTATTCGATGTCGATCCTGCGTAGGCAAATCTTCTTCAGGCAACTGGAGCGCTGTAATTGCGTCCATGACCCGCTGGCTCAGCCGCGCGTAGAGATCTTTCCCGCCCGTCCCAAGATCTGCATCCGAGAAATAAATCGGCTCGCCGACGACGATTGTGATTTTGCGCCACAAATGAATTTTCCCATGGATCGGCCAGGCATCGAAGGCACCGAAAATTCGCATCGGCACGACCGGAGCGCGCGTTTTTGCGATCAGCATACCGAGCCCCGGTAAGGCAGCCTGCAAATTCCCATCGGGCGTACGCGAGCCTTCCGGAAAAACCAACGCACACTCGCCCGCGCCCAAGATTCGAATCAATGCTTTGAGCGCGCTGCGATCGCCCCCTTCCAAATTGACCGGAATGACATTGAGCTTGGGCAGGAGCCACCCGAGCACCGGCACATTCATCAATGTTTTTTTCGCGAGAAAGAAAATGGGCCGGTCACAGGCGTTGCCGGCGAGTGGCGGATCGAAAAAGCTTTGATGATTCATCACCAGGATCACCGGCCCGGTTTGAATGACGCGCTCACGTTGAATGATTCGAAAGCCAAAAAACAATCGGGCGAGTAACCGACTGAGATGGTAACCGAGCCAGTAGTAAAAATTCACGATCTCAGATCGACAGCCAAACCTTTGTGTCTTAAGCGCGCGACAATTTGATCAACCACGCCGTCGATCGTGAGATTTGAAGTATCAATGACTTCCGCGTCTTTCGCGACGATCAATGGGGAAGCCGCGCGCGAAGAATCGGCCTGATCGCGCCGAGCAATTTCGTCGCGCTGGCCTTGCGCCACGCGCCGCTGGGCGCGCACTTCCGGCGAAGCATCGATATAAAATTTATAGGGCGTACCCGAAAAAACCACCGAGCCAATGTCGCGACCTTCAACAACCAGGTCGTGCTTGTTCGCGTAATCGCGCATTCTCTGTACGAGAGCGTTGCGAACCTCCGGCACCGTGCTCACGCGTGAAACTTCGCTGTTCACACGGTCTTCGTGCAAATGTTCCGTTAAATCGACGTTGTCGATCAAAAGGTGGAGTTCTCGGTCCTTCAGCACTCCGCCCAACGACAAATCACCGATTAGTTCCGCGATCAGATGTTTGTCTGCCGGCTCAATGCCAGCGTTAAGCACTGACCAGGTAACAGCGCGATACATGGCGCCGGAATTCACGTAAACGAAACCGAGACGGCGCGCCAGTTGACGCGCCACGCTGCTCTTTCCCGAAGCGGCCGGCCCGTCGATGGCGATTACACGATGTCGATCTTGTCCTTGCATTTCTGACTCGCCCGCGACGAGCGCAGTTTTTCGCGGGACTCACGCGGAAGCAAGCGCGCTTATTCTTGCACCGGTGCGGTTGGGACTAGCGTACCGATGACCGGCGTGCTGGTGCGGGCTCGTCTCGGACTCATGAACTCGTCCAGGGCTTTTTCGAATCCGGGATACGATTCACGAACACACTCGGCGTCTTGAATAATTGTTTCGCCGTCGGCAAAGAGTCCAGCCACCGCGAAAGCCATTGCAATTCGATGATCGCCAAAACTAGACAATCGCGCGCCGCGCAACGGCGCCGGTCCATGGATCTCGAGACCGTCATTCAATTCAATGACCTGCACCCCCATTCCGCGCAAATTGTGCCCGATCGCCGCGATGCGATCGGTTTCTTTGACGCGCAGCTCGTGAGCGTGACGGATAATTGTCGTGCCGTTGGCCAACGCACCCGCAACCGCTAACACCGGCACTTCGTCGATCAATTGCGGAATTTCTTTGCCATGAATCACGGTGCCCTTGAGCGGCACACCGGTGACTTCGGCAACGCCCCGCGGTTCCAATTGACCGACATCTTCGACCGCTTCGCGCACTTGCGCGCCCATTCGGACCAACACGCCGAGCAACGCCGTTCGGGTGTCGTTCAATCCGATGTTGCGCACGAGGAGATGGCCGCCCGACTGCGCTGCCGCCGCGACCAGCCAAAAGGCTGCTGAAGAAATGTCGCCCGGAATCGTGAAATCGCGTGATTCCGGCACCTGATCGCCGAAAACGCTGATGGTGTCTTCACCTTTGGCCGTGCGGATCAGAAAATAATTAAACATCAACTCGGTATGATTGCGGCTAGCCAGTGGCTCATCCACGGTCGTTTTGCCTTTGGCGAAAAGGCCGGCCAGAAGAATGGCGCTCTTGACCTGAGCGCTGGCGATTGGCGAACGATAATGAATTCCACCCAAAGATCCGCCGCGGATGCGTAGCGGCGGAGTTTGCTCCGGACCTTCGGCGACAATGTCCGCGCCCATTTTTCGCAGTGGTTCGATGATGCGGTCCATCGGGCGACGGGTGAGCGATGGATTTCCGATTAATCGCGTCTCAAAAGTTTGGCCGGCGAGCAAGCCGGCGAGCAGGCGCATGGTTGTGCCCGAACCACCGCAATCGATTTCCCCTTTTGGCGGCGTCAGGACGCGTTTCTTTCCGTGGACGACCAGGACATCGGGTTCCGGTTGTTCAATTTGGATTCCGAGCGCCCGCAAAGCATTGACCGTGTGCATGCAGTCGTCGCTCGGCAGAAAGCCGCCCAAGGTGCAGACGCCATTTGAGAGCGCGGCGATGATAGCGGCGCGATGCGAGATACTTTTGTCGCCCGGGACAGTGATTTCCGCCTCGATCCGAGGCGCTCGTTTTACGCGCAACTCCATAAACAAATCAAAGAAAAGCGATGCTGTATTCAGTATCTGGCATTGAGCATCGGCCGCAACTGCCGTTACGGAACAAGAAAGATTTTATTCGTGAAAGGGTCCTTCACTTCCGTCCCCGGCGGAAAACCGCGGACATCGACAAGTCCTTGATCGGCAGCATATGGGCTTTTCACAAAACCAGGTTTGCCGGGAACAGGCGTGCCGTAGGGATAATCGGCCTTGGCTGGTTTTGTCGGCCCGGCCGCTGTGGACGAAGGTGCTGGCGGTTGCGCGCTTGTTTCGGCGTTTTCCGGCGGGGCGTTTGGATTAAACGGCTGCTGTGTCGGCTGATTTTCTGCACCGGTTTGGGCGGGGTACCGCGCGGGTGTATGCCGCGCCCCTGCAGGCATCGGTTCTTCCTCGCTGCAAGCTGAAATAAAGAGCGCGGTAAGCAGCGCCAGTGCGAGCCACAATTTCATAATTTTCTTGGACGAAGTCTACACAGGTTCTATTGCAATGCCAATGCCCTCAGAAGCGCAATTCATTTTGCGAAAGCCAATCGGGCGGCGATGTCCGAACCTGTTGCAGCAATGGAGGCCGGTCCACAAATCCTGATTGTCGACGACGACGCGGCCAGTCGAAAGCTGCTGGCGCGAATGCTCTCGGCCGCTGGTTATTTCTGTCGTGAGACGGACAACGCGACCGACGCATTGAACCTCGTCCATGAAGAGCAGCCAGCGGTGGTCTTGCTTGATTTCAAAATGCCGGGGATCGATGGCGCGGAGGCACTAAGACGACTGCGGGCTGATCCGAACCCGGCAATCGCCCAAATTCCGGTAATCATGTTGACCGGATACGGCCAAAGCGAGGTGACATGTCTCAACGCGGGAGCGGACGACTTCGTGATCAAACCGATCAACGCCGAAGTGTTGCGCGCGCGGATTGAGACACAACTGCGCCTGCATTCGCTGCGTGTGCAATTGCAGCAGCAAAACCAGGAGTTGGAAGCGTGGCGTCGAAATCTCGAGCGCGACCTAGCAGCGGCGCGGTTGACTCAGCAGGCATTGATTCCACAAAGGCCTCCGACGCTTCCGGGGTGGGAAATCGCGGCCTGTTATCGTCCAGTAATCGAGGTCGGCGGCGATATTTACGGTTGGCTGCCTATTAGGAACGATCGCTGGTTGTTCTGGATTGCAGATGCAACCGGTCACGGCGCATCCGCCGCTTTACTGACCACCTTGGCGAAGCTTTTATTTCATCATGGCCACGGGGAACACGAACGACCGGCCGCGATCATGGAAGCAGTGAACAATGATCTGCGCGGAATCTTTGGTGGCCGCTCTTTCATGAGCGCAATGTGCGTGGCGCTGGACGCAAAAAACGGACAGGCGAGCGTGGTCGGTGCCGGTCATCCGCCCTTGCTCGTCACACGATTCGGTCGCGGCACGGAAGCGATTGCGTCATCCGCTCCGCCGTTAGGATTAATGGAGGAATCACAATTCGCCGAAACTATTCTTGAATTGAATCCGGGCGACGCGTTTACGCTCTACACGGACGGATTGTTTGGTGCAGCGAAGAATAGCCGGCCGCGAACGACGCCAACGCAGCTTGCGGGAATGATCAATCCTTTTGCTGCAAGCGCCGAGGTTTTGCTGGAATTGATGTTAAAAGCGGCAGCGCCGGATGCCGCCGAATCGCCACGAGACGATGTCGCCGCGCTTGTCGTGCGGCGGTCAAATTAGCAAGAAATTTTTTTTTGCCCGAAAATTAGTGTTGCTCTGCCGCAAACGAAGCATTAATCAGCCTGTATGCCGAAAACCAAAACTCCTTCAAAACGTAAGCCAAATCCCGCCTTCATGAGACCAGTCCAACCCGACGACAAGCTCGCCGCTGTTGTTGGTTCAAAGCCGTTGCCGCGTTCCGAGCTCACCAAGAAGCTCTGGGACTACATCAAGAAGAACGGTCTACAGGACAAGACAAAGAGAACTCAAATCAACGCCGACGATGCGCTCCGACCGGTTTTTAACGGCAAGAGCCAAGTCAGCATGTTCGAGATGACCAAGCTCGTCTCGGGGCACATTCGTTAGGCCGCGAATTGCAGCTTAACTAACCTGCCTAACGACGCGGGGCTGGAATAAGACCGAGCGGGCAAGCCCGCCTCGGGAATGTTTGCGTCGCAGCGCGGGTATACTTGCGCCGCAGCCTCCATTGACCGACTTTTCCCCGTGAGAAATCGAATCGCTGCGTTTTTGGTCGCGTTTGGATTACTCTGCAACGTCTCGGTGCGGGCCGAGTCCGGCTGGGCAACCGATTACCAAAAGGCCCAAGAGGAAGCGAAAGCGAACCATAAACTTTTGCTGTTGGATTTTACCGGTTCAGATTGGTGTGGTTTTTGTTTTCAGCTCGACAAAGCAATCCTCTCGCAACCGCAATTCAAGGAGTACGCCAACAAGAATCTCGTTCTGGTGGAGATTGATTTTCCGCGCCGTGGAGGTTCGCGCTGGAATGCGCAGCTGGCCGCGCTCAAGAAGCAGAACCAAGAATTGGCAGAGCAATATCACGTCCAAGGTTTCCCGACTCTGGTGGTGCTGGATGGTGAAGGCAAAACGGTCTGGCGCTACGACGGTTTGTACACCGGCGGAATCGCCGCTTTCCTTGCTGAATTGGACAAGGTGCGCAAAGGCTGAGCCGCTTCAGGGCCGATTGTCTCGGCGCTGTTCATTTACCCGCCCGGGCCGCTTCGAATGCGCGCTCGAGCACGTGGGCCAACTCGTGACGAGTAAACGGTTTCGGTAGCGCGGCGCGAAAACCGTAAGTGAGAAATTCCGCCAGGGCCGCTTCGTCCGAATAACCGCTGCAAATGATCGCCGTCACATTCGGATCAAGATCACGAAGGCGCTCGATCGTCGCCACACCGCCCATTCCGCCACGAATCGTGGCGTCCAAAATGACAGCTTGAAACTGTTCGCCGGTCCGCATCGCGTCTTCATACGTTTTTAGCGCTTCCGCGCCGTCCGGAACGGCCGTCACTTCGTAGCCAAGCCGTCACTTCGTAGCCAAGAGTTCCAAGCAGCTCCGAAGTCAGATCGCGAATAGCCGCTTCATCGTCCATCACCAGAACGCGCTGGTGATTGAAATTGAAAATCTCATTGGCCAGCGTCGGCTGAGACATCTGCGGTTCGGCATCGGTGGCGGGCAAATAAAACGCGAATGTCGATCCATCCGGTGAAGTGTTTTCGAGCTGGAGGAAGCCCCCGTGTTTTTTCACGACAGAATAACTGATCGATAAGCCAAGTCCGCTCGCCGATGGCTTCGTTGTATAATAAGGATCGAAAATCTTCGTCGCCGATCTCGCATCGATGCCGCCGCCGGCATCTGCCACTTGCACTTTGACATAGCGACCGGCCAGAATCGGGAAGCCCGAATTCGCATCAATCTCGACGTTGTTTGCCGAAACTCGGACGGTGCCGCCAGACGGCATGGCTTCGCGGGCATTGATGACCAAAGCATTGACCACTTGCTCGATCTGTCCCGCGTCGACCGCGGCCCGCCAAAGATCGTGTGGCATGTCCAGCTCCGCGCGCAGATTGGATCCATGAAGCGAAAATTCGGCCGCTTGCGTAACCAGATCGGATATCGACGCGACCCGCTTCAGGGGCGCGCCGCCTTTCGAGAACGTCAGCAATTGATTCGAAAGCTGCGCGGCGTGTTGCGCGGCCTCGCCTGCCCTCGACAGGAATGAATGCAGATTCGCGGAATCGCCCGGCGCTTCGATTTGAGCCAGACCGATGTTACCGGAAATAACGGTCAGGATGTTGTTCAGATCGTGAGCGATTCCTCCGGCGAGTGTCCCGAGCGATTCCAGTTTGCTCGTGGTCAACCGCTCTTCTTCGACGCGCTTGCGATCGGTCACATCTCTCAAGAAAACCGAAACACCCCCTCCGCTCGGATACGCAAGCAGCTCAAACCAGACTTGGCCGCTCGTGTCACTCGCTTCGAATTTGACCGCCACTTGTTCAGACATGGCGCGCCGATAATTCTCTTCAAAGGCGTCGCGGGTGAACTCTGGAAACTCTATCCAAAAATCCTTGCCGATCAGTTCTTGGCGGCGCCGGTCGAGCAGTTTTTCCGCCTGCCGATTAACGAACGTGAATTTCCAATCCCGGTCCACGGCGAAGAACCCGTCACTCGTTTTTTCCAGAATGTCGGTCATTTTTCTCACCGTCTCCTGCAATTCCGCCCGCGCCTGATTGCGCTCAATTAGCGCACGGACGCGCCGCTCGGCTACCGAGATCCGGACGTTCAATCGCGCCGGGTCCAGCGGCTTGGTCAGGTAATCATTTGCTCCGGCTTCAAGCGCCTGCTCCAAGTCCTGCGTGTCATCACGCGCCGTGACCAGAAGAATGAAAAACTCATCGCCATTCGACGCAGCACGCAATTCCCGGCAAAGCTCGACTCCGCTTTTGCCGGGCAACATCCAATCCAAAATCAAAAATGGGAATGATTGCTTGGTCAGCTCAACTTCGGCTTCTTCCGCGCTACCGACCGCGACTACTTCGTGTCCGCGTCGTTCGATCAATCGTTGCAGAGCTCTGCGACTCTCGGGATGATCTTCAACGAGCAGTATTCTCATTTCTGGAATTACAAAAGTTCCCAAAACCCACGCGACCAGGTCACGCGCGAGCATGCCCGGTTCTGAAGAATGTCGGAGCAGGATAGCTGCCATCGCGTGCCGTCATTCCGCGAAAAAATGAGAATCAGATTTTCCCCTAGATAAGGTCAACATCGTCAGGCAATCGAGCCGCAGTGCCTTGCGTTACATTCGGCCTCTGCTAGATACAGCGAAAGTTTGGCGCAGCTGTAAAAATTCATGCTCATCTTTCGTTTTCTTCTTTTTTATCTCCTTAGTTCGGTCGGAATTGCCGTCGTTCATGCCAACGATGCGGTTCCGCCGCAGACTGGCGAAAAGCCAAAACCTGCGGCGACGGCCGAGCCCGGGATCACTTTCGATTGGGTCCATGTCGACGGCCCTTACATCGCAATGACATTTGATGACGGCCCGAGCGCGAAACTAACGCCCAAACTACTCGATCTGCTCGCCGCCCATCACATCAAAGCGACGTTTTTCTTGATCGGTCAAAACGTAGCTGAGAAGCCAGAAATTGTGGCGCGGGAGGTGCGCGAAGGACATGAAATCGCGAACCACAGTTGGTCGCACCCGAACCTCGCTAAGATGTCGGACGACGGAGTTCGTGGGCAGCTGCGCAAAACTGAGGACGCAATTCGCAGCGCGATTGGCAATCGTCCCACTTTGCTGCGTCCGCCTTATGGCTCGATCACGGCGCGTCAAAAAAAATGGATCAACCAGGAGTTCGGTTACAAAATCGTGCTGTGGGATGTCGATCCATTGGATTGGAGACGGCCCGGACCAAATGTCGTTTGCAATCGTATCGTCAAAAATACGCGCGCCGGGTCCATCGTTTTGGCGCACGACATTCATCCCGGCACGATCGAAGCGATGCCGTGCGTGTTGGACCAACTTGAGGCGAAAGGTTTCAAGTTCGTGACCGTCTCGGAACTGATTGCGATGGAGACACCAATTCCGCCGAAACCTTCGCCAACGCCGAAATCAAGGACGACAAAATCGACGGCTCCCTCCCCCACACCACACAACTGATTTTGCCGGCATGATCGCCGACCGATATTTGCAGCTCAAGGGCGAGCTCGAAAGCGGACTCGCCGGATTAATCAAGCTCGGCTCGGAGATGCAACGGCCGGCTGAAGAGCTGGACACGTTGCAAGCGCTGCGGCGCGATATCAGCGAACCATTGATCTTTGTCGTTGTCGGCGAAGTGAAATCGGGGAAGTCTTCGCTGCTGAATGCTCTCTTCGGCAATGAATTCGCCAAGGTAGATGTGCTGCCGGCGACCGACCGCGTTTACATTTTTCGCTATGGATCCGAAGAAAAATCAACCGAGGTTTCACCGAAACTGACCGAACGCTACCTGCCAATTCCTTTTCTGCGCGATTTCAACGTCGTCGACACGCCCGGCACGAACACGATGGTGAAGGAGCATCAAATGGTGGCGGAAGATTTTATGCCGCGCGCCGATATCGTTCTGTTCGTTTTCTCAGTGGCCAACCCGTGGACGCAATCGAACTGGGAATTCTTGGATTTCTTGCAAAAAACCTGGCTCAAGAATGTGATCTTCGTGCTCCAGCAAATCGATTTGCGCGAGCCAACGGAAATCGATGTCATTCACCGCCATCTTCAGGACACCGCAATGCGACGACTAGGATTCGTCCCGCCGATCTTTGCAGTGTCTGCGAGAAAGGCTTTACTCGCGAGGACAAGCGGCTCGGATAAGGAAAAACTTTGGGAAGAGAGCGCGTTTGCACCGTTGGAGGAACAAATCAATTTCATCGTGACCGAATCGAGCACGCGAATGTTGAAGCTGCGCTCCACCTTTCAGGCTGCGCGGGTCGCTCTGGAAGATTTGAATCGGGAAATTCGCGGACTCCTGGACAAAATTACAGCCGACACTGCGGTGCTCGATCGCCTGGACGGATTACTCAAGACGCGGCGCGAGCAAATGCTCCGGCAAACGACGACTCTCGTGCGCGAAGTTGAGCGCGCCTATGACGAGACAACGAAGGAACACGCGCAACTTCTCCGCCAGAGCCAAAGTTTTTGGCGCAGCTTGAACTTGATCTGGCGCCGGACTACTGGCCAGCAGGAGTTGCACGCAAAGCTCGAGACTCAGGTGCGACAGTTGATGCAACCGCAAATGGAAAAGGCAATCAGAACGCTGGAAGCGGATTTGCGCGGTCTCTGGCCGCAAATGCAAGATCTTCTTGAAAATCAATTGTTCGCCGATTTGCAAAAGGAAGCGCGGCAAAGCGTGCCGGATTTCGCCGGCCAACGCCGCGAGCTTTCCGAATCGATTCAAACCGCGTTCATCGACATTCTCGCGGGCAAAACGCTCCAGGAACGACTGACCCGGTCTTATGCCCAGACTTCGATTTCGCTGCGGCTTGTTGTCGCCCTAATCCTGATTGCCGGAGCAGTTGCAGTTCTGACCAGAGAGCGAAGTCCGATCGTAGCGGTTGCAGCGCTCGTCGCCGCGGGAGTTGGCGCTATCGCTGCGATTTTTTTAGCCGCCAACCATCGGCGAAAAGTGCTGCGCGACTACGAACGGCAATTGTCTCCAAAACGCGCCGAGTTTTCGCAAACCCTCGAGAAACAATTCGCGAAATCGATTGTTTCGTTCTGCACGGAAATGGCCAAAAAAATCCGCAGCCTTGGCGAAATCTGCCAGACACGGCTGCGACGCTATCAACCGTGGTCGGAACGCGCAGATGAATTGGAAACGAAGCTTACCGAATTGAAATCCGGTCTCGGCTGAAAAAAGCGGGCCTGGGCCGCGATTACTTCTTAGCGTTGCCGCTGTTGCTGCCTTGCTGCACCAAACGCTGTTCGGCTTGGCGGCGCGCGATAACAAAATGATTGTTCTCGCCGTAGCTGCGCCACGGTCCCGGCGGGACATCCTGGGTGTTAACGAATTGCCAATCAGTCACGTCGGTCGGTTGCAGCCCGAGGTAATCGCGCACCGCGGGTGAAACATCCAGTCCGGCGGCATGGTTGAGGTTGGGCTTCGGCTTTTCGCTTCCGAAAACGTACTGAAAATGGTCGGTGCGAAACGGACCGCAATCCTCCCATTGCGCGTAGCAGGTGCGATTGCCTTTGCGAATCGCGATCCAATGATGCCAGCAAACTGATTGTCCCTGTCCCATGTAGGTCTGTTTGAACCACGGAATTACCAACGGCGCCTCCGGTTTAAATTGCCCGTGCGTCACGTCGTTGTAAGGCAACGCACAATAAAATGGATTCTGACGGGGAACGAATGACACCGGAATGTAATTTCGACGGTCCGATTTCTCCGGATTGTCGAATCCGCCGTAATTCGATTGCCAGTTTAAATCCCAGGAGCTGCGGAAGTTCGGCACCGGGTTATTACCGCCAGCTTGTTCGCCGACCCAGAAGACCGTCGTTACGATGTTCGTTTTCCATGCGTAACGCTGGACCGCCGGGCGAGAACTCGTTGGAACAAACACCTGCGGTTCGACTTTAAGCAGCGCCTCGTCGCGCAGTTTTCTAGCGTATTTGGCAAAGTCGGCCGCAGTCGCGTAGGGCGAAGGCGATTGTTCCTCAGCTTGCAGCGCACCGATGGCGCCGGTCAGGAGTAAGAGGACAATGGTTCGTCTCATCGCCAAAGGGTGGCCTGTTGTATCCGATTTTCCCGCCTCACGCAAGGCCTTTTCATTATGGAAAACCAGCGCAGGTGGCGGTTACAATTCGTAAAGCACTATCTGTTCCACCGTTACCCGCGGCTGAGCAGTGTGTCGCGTCTGAATTGTCGATCTTCCGTCTGCGGATAATTCAGGGTGTAGTGCAAACCGCGGCTTTCTTTGCGACTCAATGCCGAATCAACTATCAACGCCGCGACCGTGGCAAGATTGCGCAGCTCCAAAAGGTCCACCGACACCGTGAAGTTCCAATAAAATTCCCGGATCTCGCGCTGGAGATTGCGCAAGCGCGCGCTTGCGCGCTGCAGCCGCTTGTCCGTCCGCACAATCCCGACGTAATCCCACATCAAACGCCGGATTTCGTCCCAATTATGATAGATCACCACTAGTTCATCGACATCCTGCACGTCGCCCGATTGCCACTCGGGCAATGAGATTGGGGGCGTCACCCGCGATGGCTGACGTTCCCGGAGCATCGCTTCGCCTGCGCGGTGCGCGACAACTAAACCTTCGAGTAGGGAATTGCTCGCTAAACGATTGGCGCCGTGCAGTCCGGTGCAGCCCACTTCGCCGATCGCGTACAAACCGGGCAAACTCGTCGCGCCGTTCACGTCGGTCTTGATTCCGCCGCACTGATAATGCGCGGCGGGCACCACCGGAATCGCCTGCTTGGTCATGTCGATTCCAAAACGCAGACAGGTGTCGTAAATATTCGGGAAGCGCTCGCGCAAAAATTCCACCGGCTTGTCGGTGATATCGAGAAATACGCATTGCGCGCCGGAGCGTTTGATCTCCGCGTCAATCGCTCTGGCAACGATGCGAGCACGATCCGATCCGAACGGATCGTCTCCACCTCGCCGTTGTTCTCGTCGAGGATGTAAATGCCGAGGCAACGATCCTCCGTCGCATAACCGATCTTGGCGGCCGTGATTAAATCGACCGCCATGTGGTTCTCCAAAAGATCGACCTGTCCGCCTGAGGCAGACCGGCCGAGTTCGCGCAGCAATGCGTTCTCGATTTCTTTCCCGGTCACATCTTGGACGTGAAGGACTCGCCGCTTCGAATGGCCCCCTTCCCGCCCAAGATCGAATTCGCGATGACCGGAGATCTCGCGCTCATCGAACTGGACGCCAAGATCGACAAGTTCCTGAATCCGCGCTGGCGCTTCCGTGACAACTGTGCGGACCACGTTCTCATCGCACAATCCCGCGCCCGCCTCAAGCGTGTCGCGCACATGAAGCTCGAACGAATCTTCATCGCTCGTCACACAAGCGATTCCGCCCTGGGCCCAGGCCGTGTTCGTGTCCGGTCCTTTGCGCTTGGTAATGACCGCCACCGAACCTTGCTTCGCCGCCTTCAAGGCAAAGCTCAGCCCGGCGACGCCGCTGCCGATCACCACGAAATCGTATTCCTTCATTCCAACAGAATATTGTCGATCAAACGCGTTTTGCCGAAGCGAACCGCGAGCGCAAGGAGCGAATTTGGCTTAACGAATTCGATCGGCTGCAAAGTTTCCGCGTCCACAAGATCGACATAATCGATCTGCGCAAGCGGTGCTGCGTCAATTATCTTCCGCGCAAAGCCGACAATCTCCTTCGCGGTTTTCTTTCCCGAATCTTTCGCGGCCAGCAAAGCCTTTCGCAAGACCCAGGCCTGCTTGCGTTCCTCGGGGTTCAAATATGCGTTGCGCGAGCTGCACGCTAGTCCGTCTGCTTCCCGCACCGTCGGCACCGCGACGATGTCGATCTTGTAATCCAAATCGTGCACCATCCGGCGAATGATGGCGAGTTGCTGAAAATCTTTCTCACCAAACACTGCCGCGTCCGGTTGCAAAATATTGAAGAGCTTCGCCACGACCGTGCAAACGCCTCGGAAATGCCCCGGCCGCGATTTGCCTTCAAGCACACTGGAAAGCGAATTCTCCTCGACGAATGTTGAGCGCTCGTTCGAATACATTTCGTCGAGCGGCGGCCGGAACAAAAGATCGACATCTAACTTCCGGCAGAACTGTTCGTCTTCTTTTTCAGGCCGCGGATAACGTTCGTAATCGCTTCCCGGCTCGAATTGGAGCGGATTCACAAAAATGCTGACAACCACTTCGCCATTTTTTCCAGCTTCGGCGCGCGCAACCCGAATCAGTGCACCGTGCGCCTTGTGCAATGCGCCCATCGTGGGCACCAGGATGCGCCGCTTTGCGCGGGAAAGTGATTCGGCTTCGCCAATGGTCGTCGCAATCTTCATCGCGCCTTAACTCTCGCCCCGCTCGAACCAGAGCGCCTGGCGGGCGAGCGGAAACGTTTTGTGACCGAAATTTGTCCAGCCAGCCCGGCGCGCCAATTGATTCATTTCGGAAAATGAAAATGCCCGCGCGATCGAAAGACGCGCGTCGTGTTTGGTCATTGGCTCGCGGAACATGGTCGCCGTCAAAAAACCCACACCGATCCTGCCAAACAAGCTCCGACGCAGATCGGAGACGAGTATGAATTTCCGCGACAGCTCACGGCATCGTCGAAGCACATGCACCGCATCGTCCCCGCTAAAGTGATGAAGCGCGAGCGTACAGAAAACGAGATCATAACATTCGTTGGATTGCCAATGGAACAGATCCGCTTGGACAAAATTGATTTCTGGATAACGAGAACTGAGTTTTCTCGCGATCTCGAGAGTTGCCGATTGTCGATCCAACGCGTCGATGCGCAACTCGGCGCCAACCTTGCGCCCGTACTCTCCGATCAATCGGGGAATATCGCCGGAACCCGTCGCAAGATCGACAATCCGCAAGCGCGCTCCGGGTTTGATCCAACGGCTAAGAAACATCGAGATCAATGCATAACTGCCGAACCAGCGATTGAGTTGGCGGATGTTTTCGAGATCGTTCTCCAGCTCGGCTGAAACCGGCTGTGGCCGATCCATCAATTCCAGCTCGGCCGGATTAAATCGCCGTTTCATTAAGCTAAACTGTAGCGGCGGTCTAGAACCGTCGCACTAATTTGTCCGACACTCACAGAGCGCCGCTACAAAGAAAGAAACTTTCGCCAGGATTCCGGCAACTCCGCGGTTTCAATTTCGCTGGCGATGCGGCCTTCGAATTCCGGCTGGAACGTTGTGCTGGCGCCGTAAACCATGATCACATCTTCCGAACCTTCGGCCCGGATTGCATGCGCCACGCCTGGAGGAATCACGACGCCAACGTTGTTCCGGCTCCGATGATTGTCGCCATCGACAAAAAAACGCATGCTCCGCACGGGAAGACCGGCCCGCGCATCGCGCAGGAACATTTCGGCCCGGCCCTGGAGAAAAAACATGATGTCCCATTGTTCGCGATCGTACGGTCGCAGCGAGTAGTTTTGCGGTTGAGCGACAAACAGACGCCGCAACCATTTTTCCGCCGTCGTGTCCGCCGGAATGCTGGGCGGATGAATGTGAAACCCCTTGGCGCTGCTCGCGAACATTCGCGCGGCCGACCATTGCTTTGGCCAAAGCTTGATTTTGCCGAGGACTCCCTCCGATTTACGCGCCAACTCGCCAAAACTGCCGCGATGGCGTTGCGAATGAATCTCTCTAGAAAAAATTTCGACACCTGGAATCCAAACTTTCTTCAACTCTGTTTTGCCGCGACCCGCGGCTAACTCGCCCGCACCGACACCTGTTTCAGTGACTCGGTGGACGAGAGTGCCACTTTTATAGTTTCGTGGCATGAGCCCTTTTCTTGCGCGCTCATTGAGGCCGACCCACAGATCTTTTTTGTTCATCGTTGTTTGGCGGGGCCGCTTACATGCCTAACGAAGCTCCGCCCTAATCGCCACATTATATTCATTGCAGCCGCGCGCAGGCAAATTTACGCTGGACGCCTTCGGCGAGCGCCTGGCCGAGATCGATGCTCGAGTATTTCGTTTATCTTATTTACCGCGCAGGTTTTGCCCTGATTGGTCTTTTGCCATTGCGGGCTGCGTTTGCGCTTGGAGATGGATTGGGATTCTGTGCCTGGATCGTCCTTGGGAAATATCGGCGTCTGGGATTTCGTAATATCAAGATCGCATTCGGCACGGAAAAGTCGCCGCGAGAAATGCGCCGCCTGGTGCGTCGTCATTTTCAGCGACTGGGCGCAAATCTTCTTTCCGGTTTAAAGCTGGCGGCGATGCCGCTCGACAAAGCGCGCGCGCATGTCCGGATCGAAAATGCGGACGCGGCCCATCGCGAGCTGCGCAGTGGCCGGCCGCTCGTCTTCATTTTGAGCCACATCGGAAACTGGGAGCTACAGGCGCAAATGTTTCCGGCCGCGATCGGTTATGTACGCAACAGCACAATTTATCAGCCGCTAAAAAATGGTTACATCGACAAACACGTCCGCGCATTGCGCGGCCGCGCCGGCGTCGAACTTTTCGATCGCAACGAAGGTTTTCAGCAAGCGATCGAACTGCTTCGTGGTGGCGGCGCCATTGGAATCCTGAGCGATCAACACGCGGGCGATCAAGGGTTGTGGGTGCCGTTTTTCGGCAAACTCGCATCGACCACATCGTTGCCCGCGCTTTTGGCAAAACGCACCGGCGCCGCGGTGCTTGGCACTGCCATTTACACCGAATCGCCGGGGCGCTGGCGAATGTCGTTCACGGACCGCATCGACGCGCCAGGCGACTCGGTCGAAGCGCTCACCGCTAAAGCGAACGATCTGATAGCGTCACAAACCCGACGCGCGCCGGAGGACGGTTTTTGGCTACACAATCGTTGGAAAACGCCGCGTCCGAATTTCCTTCTCGCGCGCTACAAACGCGGCGTCTTTATCCCGAAAAATTTGCCGCTGGAACAATTGAAGCCGTTCCGGATTCTCATTCGGAGCAGCAATTGGCTGGGCGACGCAGTCATGAGCGTGCCGGCTATCCGCGCCATCAAAGATGGTCGACCGGACATGCACGTTACGATTCTTTCGCACGAAAAAATCGCGCCGATGTGGAAACTGATCTCAGAAGTCGACGAAATTCTGTCCTTACCTAATAAATCTCTTTTCAGCGCCGCTCGCTTGATCGCGCGACAAGCAAAGTTCGAAGTGGCGATTCTTTTTCCGAATTCATTGCGCGTGGCACTGGAAGCGTGGCGAATTCCGCGAAAAGTCGGATATCGCGGACACGCCCGTGGCTGGCTCTTGAATCAAATCGTCCGCGAACCGCGTCGTCCAGGCCCACCGGAACATCACGCAACTCGTTTCCTGCGAATCGCGGACGATTGCGGCGCAGATGTCGATCTTAGCCAACCCGCGCACGCGCTGTTGCCTCCAACATTCAACATCAAAGATCGAAAATTTCTCGGCCTCTGCCCCGGCGCGGAGTACGGGCCGGCCAAGCGATGGTTGCCCGAGCGTTTTGCGGAAGCGGCGGCCGCGATTTCCGCGCAATCAAAAGCCAACTGGATTCTGTTTGGCACGGAGAAAGATAGAGCTGTCGGTGATACAATCTCCGCGGCCCTTAGCGAAAAGTGTGTGAATCGAATTGGTCAAACCACCCTGGACGAGCTGATTGAAGAAGTGCGCGGCTGCCGTGCACTCTTAACAAATGACACCGGAACGATGCATCTCGCGGCATTGCTCGGCGTGCCAGTAGTCGCCATCTTCGGTTCGACCGAACCGGTTCTCACCGGTCCGCTCGGCAACCGACACATCATTCTTCGACATCACGTTGAATGCAGCCCGTGTTTCTTGCGAGAATGCCCAATCGATTTTCGCTGCATGAAAGAGGTGACGACACAGGAAGTGGTCAATGCGGTGATGTCGATCCTACGATGAATTCTAAGCAGCCACGCATAAGCGCTGAAGTGCAGGTTATGTTCTTCGACACAGATTGCGGTGGGGTCGTATCGAACTTCGCCTACCTTCGATTCATCGAGATTGCGCGAACGCTGCTCGTGGAAGAGCTGGGGCTTCCTCTCGCCGAAATGGCGAAAACACAAAAATATCCGGTAGTGGTCCGGACCGAGATCGATTACCGCCGCGCGGCGAAACTCGGCGACCGCCTGGTTATTGATGGCTCGCTTGACCAATTGCAACGCGCGCGATTTTGGTGCGCGTTTCGCATCATTCGCCCGGCGGATGAGACCCTGATCGCCGAATGCCGGCAAATGCTCGCGTTGATCGAAATGCCGGTTGCGAAATTGTTGCGGTTGCCGGCCGATTGGGAAAAATATCGCTCTCGTGCGAGTTCAGCCTGACGATTAGCGCGATGACTGCCGGTACTCGCACTTTCAGTATTGAGGACACTTTGCTCGATCCGCCGGCGTTGAATCCCCCTCCACTGCGTCACGCCCTTTTTGTTTCGCTGATCGCGCTCGCGGCGCTGCTTCACCTGACGACGATAGGCTGGGGCGATCTCTACGGCCACACGGAAGGGCAGTACGCCGGCGCTGCCCGCGAAATGATTCAAACCCATCAATGGCTCTGGCCGACGAATGATAGCTTGCCGCGCCTGCCAAAACCGCCGCTGCTTTACTGGATCATCATCGGCTCGTTCAAGATTTTCGGAATCAATTCCGCCGCCGCGCGCTTGCCGATCGCATTGGCAACGATCGCAAGCGTTGCGCTGACATTCTTGATTGGTGAAAAATTACAAGATTACTGGCGCGGATTTTTTGCCGGCCTGATTTTTCTTTGCAGCTGTGGAACATCGCTCCTCGGGCGCGTCATCATGCCCGAGCCGGTATTCAGCGCGTTTATTACCGGTGCGATTTTTTGCGGGCTGCGCGGTTATCAACGGCGACGCGCACGTAACTTCTGGTTCTTCGGCGTCTGGATCTGCTGCGCGCTGGCTTGCCTGACGAAAAGTTTGCTCGGCTTAATCTATCCGTTGACGATCTTCCTTTTACTCGGCGCATTTTACCGTGAGGCGCGCCTGCGTTTCAGTCGCCTTTTTCATTGGGCGTATATGTCGATCTTCGTGGTGCTGTTTGTGCCGTGGTACGTCGCGACCGAATTGCATTTTCCTGGATTTTTGCGGCAACTGTTGCGCGTCGAATGGTTGGGACACCTGCGTTCCTTTTCCACTGCTCCGGGGAGCGATAACGGCGTCCCGCGCCTCCAATTTCTTTGGATGCATCTCGTTTGGTGGTTCCCATGGTCGATTGCAGTTATTCCGGGCGCTATCTTTGCCTGGCGAAAAGTCATTCGGTCGCGCGAGTTGGAATTTGCCGAGGCTTTGCCGTTATGTTGGATGGGAGTGGTTTTTCTACCGCTCCTGATAATCGGCCAACGTCAGGATTATTATTCCATGAGCATGTGGAGCGCGTTCGCAATTTTTGCCGCGACCGCGTGGGAAAGATTATCGCGACGATGGCATCTTCTCGGCACGAGCTTGATCGGACTAGCGGGCGTCGCCGCGGGTCTGCTGGCGCTGTTCCCGCCTCACTTGCTGCAAGCGAGCGAAAATCGGGGCGCTACCGAAGACGGAAGTTGGACAACATGGGATGCATTACAAACGCTACCACCGTCGGCGTGGGGAATTTTGCGTCCGATGGTCGTTGTCGTTGCCATTTCTCTAATCCTTGCGTCTATCGTTGCTGTTTATGCGGCGATCAAAAACCGGCCGCGAATTTGCCTGAGCCTTTTGGCCGCGGCGATGGTGCCGATTACCCTTTCCCTGGCGGACAGTGTGGCGCGGATGGCGCCACAATTTTCACTTGCTGACGAGGCCCGCTTTTTGGAAAGCCGGCTGACTGACAAAGATGCCGTGGTCTATGAAGGCGAACTTGATGACGCGAGCAGCCTCGTTTTTTATTTGCATCGCCACTTTTATCTAGTGAATGAGCCCGCCAACGACGAGATGCACGTTGCCGGCGGCACGAACGTTTCAGTTAGCGAGGACGCCGTTCTGCGGCACTGGGGAGATCCCGAGGGGACTTTTCTGATTGTCAAACAAGAGCGTGTCCCGTATTGGCAGCGGCTCTTAACGACTCGGTTCCATATTTATCACCAGATGATGGCGACTGGTCGATACGTTGTTCTGAGTAATCAGCTGTAGCCAAGTCGTTTCTGAACAACGCGTGACTGCGCATTTGAAATTTCCCTCGTTCGCGCTAGTTTTGGCGCTCATTTTCGCCCTATGTCACAACATCGAAGTCTCAGAGGAGCCAGCACGATCGTCGCGAAGCGCAATGTCCTGAAGCGTTTCGAACGGGTCGAGTTGCTCAAGAAACGTGGCCAATGGAAAGAAGGCCGCAAAGTTGTGGGCCTTCCCAAAACGAAGCCGGACGCCTGATCCGGACGTGAATCGTTAAAGCGTTACATCGTTAAATCGGATAACCGATTTACGATTCACGAATCTCGGTTTAACGAGCCTTGTGCGCCTCAATCGGTTCCTCGCGGCAGCTGGCGTCGGTTCGCGGCGAAAATGTGATGAGCTGATCGCTGCAGGACGCGTGACGATCAACGGTCGCGTTTGTACAAACTTCAGCGCGCAGCCGGACGAGCGTGACCATGTGAAAGCCGATGGCAAGCTCCTTCATCTCGAGCGCGCCATGACGATTGCGTTGCATAAGCCGGCTGGTTTTGTTTCAAGCCGGAGCGATCCTAACGCGCGCGACACCATTTTCGATTTGCTGCCACCCAAGTTTCCGCGCCTTTTCAATATTGGCCGGCTCGACGCTCAAAGTGAAGGATTGCTCCTGTTAACGAACGACGGCAACTTCGCGCAGCAGCTCACTCATCCACGCTTCAAGATCGAGAAGGAATACGAGGTCACGTTGGATCGACAATGGGACCGCGAGCACGCACAGAAACTTTTGCGCGGAATTTTCCTGGATGGTCAGCGCGCGCAAATTGCGCGGATCCATTCAATCGGGCCCACGCGACTGCGCGTTGTCTTGCGCCAGGGGATTAATCAGCAGATCCGGCGCATGTTTTATGCGGTCGGGTACGAAGTGAAACGGCTTGTTCGCGTCCGGATTGGAAATTTGCGGCTGGGCGATTTGCCCCGCGGGCAGTGGCGCGCGTTAAGCAAGACCCAGCTCGACGCTTTGAAACGAACTCAAAACAAGGTCGGCGGGCGCGAGAGCAGGTAAATCCAGTTCGACAGCAACAACGTAATCGCGATCAGGCGGAGAAAGCCTTTTTCCGCCGGAGTGAACTGTGCGATGCGCAACCGCGGCGCGCGAACGACCAACACGCTAAAAGCGTAGGCGTCGAAGATCGACAAGCCGCAGAGAACCGTAAAAACGAGCGGGTTCCATTTCCACGCACTCCAGAAATCTAGATGGAAAAAGGCGATAGCTGCGCGAGTCGCGCCGCAAGTCATGCACGGATGTCCGGTGATCTCCAAAAAAATGCAGTGCGGCCAGGGCAAGCGGAGGGCAAACCAGGCCGCCGCAATCGCCAGCGATCCAAGCGACACGCTCAGCCAGATCAATTCGTGGTCGAGGTCGCCTGGAGCGAGACGCCGCGATTGAACCTGCATCCTTGTTTAATCAATGCTGGGACGCGCTCCACGCTCCGAGCGCCCCGAACATCATTAGAAGCAAAAATCCGCCGCCGCAGCAAACGATCAATGGAAGGAGAACGGCGACTACGGCCCGGCCGGTATCGGTTTCATGCGCGCGAGCAAAGCCGATGCTATAGAGAATGATCTTCCAAACCAAAACGACAAGTCCGCCGCAAAACGGAATTACCAAGAGCGGGCTGACCGATCCACCGCCGAAGCAAATGACTCTGAACGTCGTCTCAAATGATTGCTTCGCGCCGCCGACAATCATTAAGCAAACGTGATAGATGGCGGCGCCGATAAAAGTTCCAATAACAATGAGAAGCGGCGCCAAAATTAAAAGGAAGATTAATCCAACACCGCCGATCATGTTATCAAACGCGGTGTGTCGCGTCGGAAATAAGGCGAGACTTCGAAACGCGAAATTGTAAGCAAGGGCAAAAACGGCGCCGAAACTGCCGCCGATAACGGCGTAAAAGAGCGGTTCGCCGACTCCACCTTCTCGTTTCATCGCAGTAAAAGCCTCGCTCGGCCGCGTCAAGACCATCTGCAACGTTTCAATGAATGCGTGAAACAAACCTTTGCTCTGGCGCTCGTCCCATGGCAATCCGCTTCGCGGCGCTGATGCGGCCGATGCCGATCCTGCAGTCGGAGCGATCATCGTTGGAGGAGTTGGAGTTGGAGTTTGAGGACGTGGAGCAGTCGGCCCCGGCGCGGCGGCAATGTCATCGCCGAACTCCATAAATTGCGAAAGCGGCTGCCAACTCGCCATCCCTTCGCGCCAACCGAGATCGCTTGGAAGGAAGCGGCCGGCGCGAATTCCTTCGCGAACTTGTTCCTCCGGAAATACGCCCAGACTTGTTGCGCCCCGATTAACGTGAATCATCGCCATAACGGCGTTCTAATGAGTGCTGCCGACAAAGTCAACGTTGTTAGGCGCGACCGTCGTTATCAAGTGCGCGCCAGAAATACCAAGCCGCGACCGAGCGATGCGGCCGCCATTTTTCGCCGAACTTCATCAGTTGTTTCGGTTTGGGAAGCTTTCTCTTACCAAACGTTTTGGCGAATCCTTTGCGCACTCCGTAATCGTCCACCGGCCAGACATCGGGCCGGCCAAGATCGAAAAGGAGCAGCATCTCGACTGTCCAACGTCCAATCCCGCGGACCGTGATCAATCGGGCGATGATTTCATCGTCGCTCATCTTCGCCAACGCTCGGGCTGATGGAACAGTCCCGTCGATCGTTTTTGCGGCCAGATCTTTGATCGCAGCAACTTTATTTCGGGAAAGTCCCACGCCACGCAGCGTTTCATCCGGCGTTTCCAAGATTCGTTTCGGATCGAGATATTTTCGTCGCGGATAGAGTGCGCGGACGCGCTTCCAAATGGTTGCGGCAGCTTTTCCGCTTAATTGTTGATAGGCGATCGATTCGGCCAGCGCGTCGAACGGCCGGATCAATCGCTCCGGGTTAACATTGTAGCGCAACGACCGCGCAACGAGTTTGGCCATCCGCGGATCGGTTGCCGCCAAATGTTCTTCGGGTGTCGCCATGCGCGATCTCTCTCTTCGCTCAGGAAAATGTTTTGCTCAACCGCGTCTTTTCGTTTTGGTGGCAATGATGCCAAAGACGCAACTTACCTGGTATGGCCAGTCCGGATTCAAAATCGTTACTCCAGGCGGCAAGGTGCTGTTAATCGATCCGTGGCTGACCAATCCGGTTTTCGAAAAAGGCAAAGACGAACTGGCGGCGTTGGAAGATGTCGATTTTATCCTAGTAACGCACGGACATTCCGATCACGTTGGCAACGCGGTCGAAATCGGCAAAAAGACGGGCGCAAAGTTGGTTGCGACATTCGATCTTTCGGCGGCGATGGTAACAGCCCTCGGTTACGCGAACGAATTGGCGAACACCGAGACCACCGGCCACTTCGGCGGCACGCTCAATCTTCTGGCCGGCGAAGTTTCGGTGACATTTGTGCCGGCGTGGCACGGCGCGGGCGTAACAAAGGACGGCAATCCACCGCCGATTTACGGCGGCAATCCAAGTGGACTCATCGTCGCGCTTCGCAACGGCCCAACTTTTTATCACACCGGCGACACTGATTTGTTTTCGGACATGGCGCTTGTTTCGCGCTTTCACAAGATCGACATCATGCTGGTGTGCATCGGCGACCATTTCACGATGGGGCCAATTCGCGCGGCGGAGGCGGTGAATCTGGTCGGGCCGCGTATCGCAATTCCGATGCACTACGGCACGTTTTCTGTGCTAACTGGGACGCCGGAAGCGTTCGGCGAGGAATTGAAAAAGCGCGGCGTAAAAACAGAGCTACACGTAATGAACGTCGGAGAGACGATCACAGTCTGACCTTTCGACGGTAAAAGATTTGAAGCGATCGAGATCAAAGCCGTCGAAGGAAAAAGCGAGAATGGGTATTTTGGGAAACGGCACATCTTTGGTTGAGAGTCTCGTTCCGCGCAGACTGGCCAACGTCGCAACCAGGCTGGTCGAAGCAATCGCGATCAACTCGATCTCGGAAAAGGTTCGTCGCGGGCGGGCTGTCGTAATTAAACGCCGCAACATTTACAGCGAACAATTGGCGGATCTGACCAACCTCTATTTTCGCATGGCCGAAATTCCAATTCGCTTCTGGAGCAAAGTAGAAGATTGGCAGCGATGGGAAGTCGGCAGCTTCGAGATGCTCAACGGTGATCGTTTTCGCGCCTATGTTTCCCGCGCCCGGAGCGTTATTTTCGAAAAACTGCCAGGCGAAAGTTTATGGGAACACCTCAACCGCGGGACGCTAACGCGACGAATGTTGCAGGCCGCAGCCAGTGAATTTCGCCGCGCGCACCAATTTTGGAGTGACGAGTTCCTGGTCCCCTGGTCGCACGGTGATGGCACCAGCCAAAATGTGATCTACGATCCGACCAGTAATCGCGCGCGACTGATTGACTTCGAAATTGTCCACGAAAAATCGCTCGCAACAGCTGCGCGCCAAGCGGACGATTTGCTTGTTTTCCTGCTCGACATGGTGGGAACTGTGCCTAGCCGGCAATGGCTGCCATTTTCGATGACGTTTCTGGACGCGTACGGCGAGGCAAAAGTGATTGCTCAGCTCAGGAAGCAGCTCGATCTGCCTGGCGGATTGGCTTGGATCTGGTGGGGCGTGCGCACGAATTTCACCAATCCGGGAAAGGTGAAGCAGCGCCTGGCAAGTCTAAGTCGGGCAATCGCTAAACTAAAACTCTACGAAGACGCAGGCTCCGCCCGCGCGCGTAGCAAACGCCGGCCTTCAATCAGTTGCCAGCCAATCAGTCCCGGAATGCCAAAGCCGAGCTCTCGCACTCTCGCAATCAAAGACAGGGCAAAAGCCGTTTCACCGGGAATCCCCAAAAGATTGCCAACCAGAACATAACCGCTCTCCTGTACGCCCAATCCGCCGGGGACCGGGAACGCGACTGAGCGAATCGTCAAAGCCATGCTTTGCAGAATGATTGCGTTCACCACCGTGGCGTGAAGATTCAGCGCCCATAACGCGATCAAAATTTCCCCGGAATTGAGAACGAGCGAGAGAATCGTCCAACCACAACAAGCAATGACCGCGTGGCGTCGCGCATAAAGCGATCGAATGGTTTGATCCAGCGTCTCGCCACTCTGAACAAGCGACTGCCACTCTGGGGAATTCGCCAGCCGCGCAATCATTCGCGCGAGGAACCGGAACATTCCAAGTCGTTGGACAAAATAAAAACCGCAAACAGCCGCAACCCCGACAATAATTCCAATCAGCGTCGGGCCGACGAAATTCTTCTGACCCGTCATGTTTACTAGCAGCACGACTCCAAGCAACGTAAACGCCGCTTGGGTAAACACGCCCAGTGTAAGATCAACAAGCACCGTCCCGGCAGCTGTCGCCACCGAGCTGCCGCTGATCGCAGCTAAACGTGCGCGAACAATGTCGCCACCAACCGCGGCCGACGGCACGAGCGTGCTGACGGATTCGCCGATCCAGCGCATCCAATAAACCCTTCGTAATTGCGGCCGTTCAATTTTCGGAAATAGAATCCACCAGGCCAGCGCATCCAGAAAAACCGGGACAAGAAAATGGTAAGCAATTACCGCAAGAATGGCCCAACCAGACGTTGCAACAGCTTTGCCAACTTGCGGAGCGCCTTCGCGAATTAGCAGCAATGTGAAAAGCGCCGCCCCGGCAAAAGCGAGAGAATAGAAAGTTAAACGAATCCTGCTCGAGACTTTCATGTTTTAAAACAAATCGGCTCGGGATCGAGCCGAACGCGATCGTGACGATAACACGAAACGCGCCTGCAGGCGTCTCCGGATGGAAACAGTACAGAATCAGGGAGTTTGGAGTGACGCCACAGGAGCGTCCGCTTCCACTGGAACTGGCACGAGCGCCGTTTCCGTCTCCGGCAGCACGCTCGCAATGACCGGCGGCAACGCCGTTCGCCGCAACGGCCGCGCAATCAACAAACAGAGCGTCAGCCACATCATCCCGAAGAAAATCCCACCGATGACATCGGTTAGATAATGCGCGCCGAGCGCGATCCGACTAAAACCGACGAGGGTGACGACGAAACTTGTCGCCGAAAAAACTAAAACGCGGCCGCGCCGGCTTTTGATCGCCGGAATAATGAAGAGGGCAAGTTGCCCATAAAGAAGGGTGGCCCCGATGGTGTGACCGCTGGCGAAACTGTAGCCCGACCAATCCACGAACCAGCCGTCCACAAAAGGACGGTGCCGGTGCACCAAAATTTTCACGCACTCGTTCAGGAGCATTCCACCTGGCACCGCCACAACCATGATCAGGAGCGACGGCCACCAGCGCTTGAAAACGAAAAACAAGACCGCGATTGAGAGGACAATCGCAATCCATTCGCTGGAGCCGAATTCAGTGATTCCGCGCAGCACACTGACAAGCGTGGGTGTCAGGTGAGCGTGAAACCAGAGGGCCACGCCGTGATCGATTCCGGCAAACGGGTTCGCTAGAGCTAATTGGGGGGTTGTCACAAAAGAGCCGTGCACAGTAAAGCAAGTCGGACGCCAGTCAACCCCGAAAGCATTCGGGGTCAAATGCCAAAAAACCGGACGCGCCGCAAACGTTCCATTTGCCGCTTGCTGAGAAAGCCAGAATGAGATACACGGACACTGACCACTGCGTCCGAATACAAGATCGACAACCATCGCTCGCGCCAAAAACTTATGAATAGCCTCCGTCTCGCCTTAACCGTCGCCTTCCTCAGTCTCATTGCACCGGTCCTGGCCGGAACTGGCCCGGAGTTGCAGCCCGGACCCTCGCCCAGCGAAGAGAAGAAAAACTCAACCGAGCTTTTTGCCTACGAGACCGTCTATACTGGAAACAGCGATTTTAAGGACTACCGGGGAAAGTTCGGCGACGGCGACTCGCTCTATAACGACTTCAGCTACGCCCATCGTTTCTTGATTACGGGCAATTGGTATTTGCGCCTGGGAGCTGAATATGAGCGGTTTGATTTCGGCGGCACCGACAATGGATTGCCCGACCATTTGCAAACGATTCATGCGATCCTGGCGTCTATTTTGAGAATCACGCCAATGGCGACGCGTTCGATATCCCGTGGAAGGTTTGGGTCACGTTCCCACTTAAAAAAGACAAGATCTTTGCCGTGATTGGCGCTGGCGGCGCAATTAATTCGAATCCGATCGTGGCGCCGGGCGGCGGAATCATCTGGCTGTTTACCGATCATTTGCGCCTAGAAGGCGTTTTCCCGAAGCCGGCGCCCGTTTACAACCCGAATGACGACTGGGAATTTCGGCTCGCCGGCAATCTCTATTATGAAAGTTTCCGCACCGATGATGTTATTACGCCGGCGCGGAAGCTTCAGGTCCACAACCCGGTCGTGCAATATAGCGAGGACCGCGCCGGACTACAGGCCACCTATTCTCACTTTAAACCGCTCGACATCACGCTCGACGTCGGTTGCACCTTCAGACGCGATTTCGATTTCTTCCGCGCTGAAGCGAGCGTGAAAACGGATCCGGCGCCTTACGTCAGGCTTGCGGTCGAAGCGAAGTTCTAAGGGAAAATTTCGTCGAGCTTTCGGGCGACTGATTGACTGCCGCGAACCTTCAAGCGGCCGGTCATAAATGCCCACGTGCCCTTGAGCTTCCCATTCGACATCGCGACCCAATCATTGTCGCTGGTGATAAACGTCACGCTTGGATTGTCGATCTTGCCGCGTCCCATCTTGAACGTGCCGTCGTTCACGTCGATCCACCATTGACCGCCGTTCGGTCCGCTCAATTCCCATTGATAACGGGCGTGGACACCTTTCGCCTTGTCTGCTTGGAAACTCTGCCGCATTCCATCAAAGACCTGCTGCGGCGTGGAACTATCCTCGGCCCGAATCGGTGTCCACAGCATCGCGAGAGTCGCCATTATTAAAGAAAGCAAAACTCGGTTTGTTTTCATTCAATATTAGATCGCTTCCGCCACCATCATCGGTCGTTTCAGCCCAATTTGTACAATTCGCCTCGGCGATGAGCGAAGACCGGGACGCGGTTGCGCACGTCTGCGATCGCTTGCTCTGATATTTCTGCCTGAATCAGTTCCTCGCGATCAGGCGGCGCCGCCGCCAAAATCGCACCGGAAGGATCGACAATCACTGAAGAGCCACAAAACGTAACGCCGTCGTCGGTGCCGACACGATTGGCGATAATGAAATAGCTTTGGTTCTCAACCGCGCGCGCCAGCGCCAGAATCCGCAGATGTTCCGCGCGCACAACGGGCCATGCCGAAGAATTGACGATTACATTGGCGTCGTGCTTGACGACCAACGTGCGCGCCATTTCCGGAAAACGCAGGTCGTAACAAATGCTCAACCCAACTGTAAATTTGCGGACCTTGCAGCTGACGAAGTCATTGCCGGGCAAAAGACAGACGCGCTCATCGAGGGGCGCAGCCGTCACGAGATGGGTCTTTCGGTATTTCGCGAGGACTTCACCCTGCGCGCTCACAAAAACTTGCGCGTTAAAAATGGACCCGCCATCGCGATCCGAAATTCCGGCAACAATCGTGATTGAAATTTCCTTTGCGATTTTTTGCAGCTCAGAAACCGCGCCATCACTCCACGTTCTCGCATATTTTTGAATCACCGGCATCGAGTAGCCGGTATCGACCATCTCCGGAAACACGACGAGCTCTGCGCCCGATTTTTTTGCGAGGGCAGCGAAATCACTAATCTTGCGCAGGTTCGCGTTGAAATCGCCGAGCACGCAGGCAATCTGAGCGGCCGCAATTTTCATGAGTGATTCTCGATCTTAGCGCAAATTTCTGTCGAGCGCGCCGATCTTGCGAATTTCCGGCCAGCGCAATGCCGACGCGGCGACGACCAGAATAGTGCCGATCCCGCCGGCGACAACCGAAATCACCGGACCGAACAACGCCGCGGTCAATCCCGACTCGAGCGCGCCGAATTCGTTCGAAGTGCCGATGAAAATATTGTTCACGGCCGAAACGCGGCCGCGCATTTCATCCGGCGTCACCAGTTGAACGATCGAGCCGCGGATGATCACGCTTACGCTGTCGAGCGCGCCAGCAACGAACAACATTCCCAAAGAGAGCCAGAGCGCTGTCGATAAACCAAAGACGATAGTGGCGATTCCAAATCCGGTGACGCACCAAAGAAGTGTTTTGCCCGCTTCTCGCATCGGCGGCAGATAAGCGACGATCAGCGCCATAGCGAATGCGCCGATTGCAGGCGAGGCGCGCATCCAGCCGAGGCCGACTGGGCCACAGTGCAGAATTTGATCCGCAAAAATCGGTAACAAAGCAACGGCGCCGCCTAGCAGCACAGCAAAAAGATCGAGCGTGATCGTCGCCAGAATTACTTTCTTGCTGAACACAAATTTTGCTCCGGCGGCCAAACTCCGCCACGTGCTCTGGTCGGCTCGTTCGCGCGTTTGTTTTGCGCGCGGGATCGGTAAAGCGAGCAGGAAAAACGCGAAGGACGTGATCGCGTCGATGACGTAAACAATCGGGAAGCCGCGACGCGCGACGACGAAGCCGCTAATGGCCGGGCCGACGACGGAACCAATTTGAAAAATGCTGTTGTTCCAGGTGACCGCATTCGAAAACGCGTCGCGCGGCACCAAGGTTGGAAAAAAAGAACTGCGCGCCGCCCATGAGAACGTTCGCGCTATAGCGCCGAGAAAAAGAAGCAGATAGATGAGTGGAATCGACGCGTCGTCGAAATGGAATGTTTGTTGATGTTGTTCAAAGACACCGGCGATCGCGCTCAGTCCGTGATTGCACGCCCGCAAGATCGACAACTGCGGGACGGCGAGATGTTGCCAGGAAACCAGTGCCAGCAGCGCCGACGTAACCGAGCTGAAAATTTGAGAGACGAGAATAATGTTTTTGCGACTGATGCGATCGGCCAGATGTCCGGCCGGCAGCGAAAAACCGACGATTGGAATCGCGAATACGAGCCCGACCAACCCGAGCGCAGTCGCCGAATGCGTGCGCCGGTAAATTTCCCATTCCACCGCGACTGCGAGCATTTGTCGGCCGACGATCGACAACAAATTTCCACTCGTGAAAAAACGAAACCCGCGCGAGCGGAACGCGGCATACGGATCATGTCTCAGCGCCGGCGGAATGACCACGCCCGTAATTTCCGGTCGCTGACCGATCGGCGATTCGTATTCGTTAGGCATACTCGAGCGCATTCGCTCGCATTCGAATACGCCCGCGAGAGTGTAGAGTTGCCGCTGCTCGCCGCAACCAACCAATTCGCTCGGGACGCCACGGGAACTCATCGACACGCTCGCGAAGCTTCTTCCGCGGATGTATTTAATCTCGTCGAGTTTGAGGGCGCATCGACTCGGCGGAGAAATCGTACCTGCAACACAAAATGATCGAAGGTGCGGATGAAATTTGCGACGAGCGCAGATCGCCGCTAGAAGATCGACATGCCGGAACTTACTGCTCCACCAAAACCGACGGCGTCCGTCTTGCCATGGACGCGCGCCAATCCTTTTCCCGCGAAACTCGTCGTCAATCGACGCTTGAGCAGCGCTGACTCGCAAAAGGATACGCGACATTTCGAGATCGATCTCACTGGCTGGGGATTAAATTTTGAACCGGGCGACTCGGTCGCGGTTTATCCGACCAACGACCCGAATTTGGTGAAAGAAATCATTCGCGCGCTGGGGACGACAGGTGACGAACCAGTGCCGGCAGCGAAAACGACGAAGCCGTTTCGTGAAGCGTTGTTGCGCGATTACTCGATCACTCAGCCGACACCAAAATTTTTGAAAGCAATCGCAGAACGCGCGTCGGCTGCGCCGATGCTCAAGGAGTTGCTGCGCCCGGACCGCAAACACGATCTCGAAAATTATCTTTGGGGCGCCGAAGTAATCGATTTCTTGGTCGATCATCCATCAGTAAAAGTTAAGCCAGAGGAATTTGTCGGATTCCTCACCAAATTGCAGCCCCGACTTTATTCGGTCGCGTCGAGCCTGCGCGTTTTTCCGAATCAAGTGCACCTGATTGTCGATGTTGTGCAGTATGAAAGCCGCGGCCGCGTTCGCAAAGGTGTCGCGTCGACATTTCTAGCCGAGCGTGCGGATAAAGTTCCGGTGCCGGTTTATCCCAGTTCGGCGAAACATTTTCACATGCCAGAAGATCAGAGCTTGCCGCTGATCATGATTGGACCGGGCACGGGTATCGCCCCTTTCCGCGCGTTTTTGCAGGAGCGACAGGCCCTCGGCGCGAAAGGAAAAAACTGGCTCTTCTTCGGATCGCAACGCGAGAAGTGCGATTACGCCTACAAAGAAGATTGGGAACGTTTCACACGCGACGGCCTTCTAACGCGATTGGACTGCGCGTGGTCGCGCGATCAAGCGCATAAAATATACGTTCAACACAAGATGCTGGAAAACGCCCCTGAAATTTGGAAATGGATCGACGGCGAAAGCGCGCAGTTCTTTGTTTGCGGCGACGCGCGACGAATGGCGAAAGATGTCGATGCTGCGCTGCGCAAGATCGTCCAGGAACAAGGTGGCAAATCAGTCGACGAAGCCAACGCCTACGTCGAGAAGCTCAAAACCGACAAACGCTACAAGCGCGACGTGTATTGAGAATGACGAAGCACGAATGACAAATGACGAAAAGCTTAGCGCATTGAAGCGCTGAATAAAACGTTGAGTACACCGTTGCCGCTGAGCAAGGATACGCGCGACGCGCTGCAACGGACCGTTGAATTGGGCTCACTCCCGCGACAAGCGGTAAAAGGCGTCGATCAGCCGGTTGAGATGTTTACGTTCGCGAACTGATCTGCGCGGAAACGGCTAATCGCGCCATCCCGAAAAGGCAAACACCTCTTCATGCTCGCGCGGATCGATGGATTGCTTTTCGTTCAGCGCCACCCGTTCGGTTTCAACAGCGTGGCTTCGAAGCAAGCAAGCAATTTGCTTGTCCCAGTTGTCGAAACCAAGAGCGATCCAAATCCGCAGAACGGCGGCGAATTCGCAGCGTGCGAGCGTCGTTTTTTCCGGTAGGAACCGTTTCATCCGAAGCGTCCGCGCGCGGCGGCGAGAAATCCAAGCAACCAAATTGCCGCAGATAAGATCGACAATCCCGCGCCGAGAACGAGCCACGCCGGCCGATAAATGAGACTGAGCTTTCCGTGCAAACCGCTCGGCACTTCGACAATCGGAAACAAGCCGCGGTAAGAATCGACCTGAAGCTTCT
>WNGD01000785.1_pt1 | contig 36478 bp, 20 predicted proteins | sample 5400671 | NCBI WGS metagenome assembly WNGD01 (sample SAMN13153369, study PRJNA577476) | soil metagenome | isolation source: 40 cm soil or saprolite under grassland replicate 2 | place: USA:California | collected 2016-06-15 | reverse complement strand
CTACGATCTATCGTGGGCGTGATATGCGCATGGAGCGCGTCGTCGCGATTAAAGTGCTGAGGGAAGTCTATAGCACTGACCCAAAGTTTGTGACGCGCTTTCAACGTGAGGCGAAAGCTGCATCCTCGTTGCAGCATCCCAATATCGTGCAGGTCTACGATTATGGGCAAAGTGACGGTAACTACTTTATCGTGATGGAGCTGGTTGAGGGAACTGAACTGCGTCGCTATCTGCGTTCACGTGGGGTGCTGGCTATTGATCGTGCCATAATCATTGCACACGATGTGGCCCTTGGATTGGGCGCCGCCCACCGTCGTGGTATTGTACATCGCGATGTGAAACCGCAGAATATTCTGGTGGGTCGCGATGGCTCGATCAAACTCACTGATTTTGGTATCGCCAGTGTCTATAAAGATATTAATGCCGAACGGCTCACTCCAACAGGCACACCGCTGGGTCCCGCCCTGTATTTTGCTCCAGAGCAAGCCCGGGGCGAGATAGTGAGCCCTGCTGCCGATGTGTACGCTCTGGGCATTGTGATGTATGAGATGCTCACGGGACGTACTCCTTTCGATGGTGATACGCCTGTGGCTGTTGCTATGCAACATATTCAGGATCTCCCAACTCCACCTTCTCAACTCAATCCCGGTATTCCTCCTGCGTTAGAAGAAATTATCACGCGCTGCCTGGAGAAGGTGCCAGAGATGCGCTTCCGCGATGGCAGTGTATTGGCTCGAGCGCTGGAGCAGTTAGGTGAAGAGGAGTTTCAAGCTCAACCTACAGTCAAACAGTTCCGCAATAATCCAGGGATACAAACATCTTCTGTTAGCGCAGGACAATCAACACAAAATCTATTCAATGCCGATTCTTCATTATCACCTCCTCAAACGTCATCAAATTCAGGTGTGACAGAAGAGTTACAACCTCTGCCTGGTAATGCTGAAACATTTCTGCAACGCCTGGTCGAAGGTCCACTTGCACGCGTATTCTCTTCACGATTAGAGCCTATAGAGATAGCACGTAAGCTGGAACGTGCAATGGAAGATAATACCTTGTTGCAAGGTGAGGGTCGCCGCCTCGCTCCCAATATTTATGATATTTACTTGAGTATTAAGGATCATCAGCAAATGTGGCCTGCTCAAAACACTTTGGTTCGCGATTGGCAAAATCATCTGGTTGAGTTCGCACGCAGTCGGCGTTATACGCTGCACACAATGCCCATTATACGATTACATGCCGATAGTTCACTACGCATAGGCCAGGTACGCATCGAGTCGGAGATGATAGAGCGATACGGTGGTATGGCTAGCCAGGCGCTGACTGCAGAACAACTGGCACAGTTGCGCGCACAATTACAACCGGGGCAGCAGTTACCAGACACAGACAACAGTCCACCACAACACTCTGGAGGATTTTCTAGAGCCGCCAATGCGCCTGATATGACAGGGCAGCGGCCAACCATTGCCATACCTCAAGCCAGGCTCACCATCCATCTGCCTAATGCGGAACAGCGAATCTACAGCATCGAAAAGCAGATTATTAACCTTGGCCGCCAGCTCAGCAATGATATTATTGTCGAAGACAAACAGGTTTCTCGCTATCATGCCCAGATCAAATATCAACCAGATGGGCAGTTTGCCATCTTTGATCTTGGTAGCACTAATGGTATTACGATTAATAATACGCCATATATGCGCCAACATATCTTACATGATGGTGATCACTTCACTATTGGCAGCTATGATTTTGAGTTTCATCGGAGTTAAACGATAGGAGCCACATGTCCAGAGTATTCTCTTTTAATCGCGAATTCGACTTTATACGCCTGGATGGGTTGCGCCGGGCGACAGGGCGTCCGCCTCATGAAATAAGACCAATTTCCCGGCAATTCATATCCACGTCGAGTATATTCCTATCTCTGAATTACGGACCCAGCAATTGTTTATCCAGGTCAGCAATCGCATGGAATTTCCTGTCGCGCAACTTGAGAATATTTTCGATACTGGCTGGTATACGTCGCGCAAGGCTTTCATTAAAGGATTGACACGGGGCGCGCTCGGGAATGCACTCAAAACGCTGCTTGGTATCCCGTATGCATTGCGTCACCGCGTTGCAGGCGATTGGAGCCCGGCGCTCAAGCCACTCTCCATTCGTTGTGGCGAGATGGAATATCTCCCGCGCTATCTTATTGATTCGCTTGCTCAGACCGTCAAATTCGATTACGAGAAGAAAAAGAGAAGCAGGGTGAGTGGCACCGTGATCAGCCTTGGCCTGGATCACTTTGAGCAGGAAAGGCCCCGCACGATTGAGGATATCGCGCTCCTTGCGTTACAATACCATCTTTGTAATCCACATGTCCAATTTTCCTGGTCCGTCTCAATCGATGGATGTGAATGGATGAGGGAGTATGCTCCTGACGGGCAATGGACCAGTAAATTTTGTGGTCCCGCGCCCATTCACTGGTATGAACCAACCGCGTTCCAGGATGTTCTCGGCTCGCTTTACCGCAAGCAGTTTGGCGAGAAAGATGATGGTGTTATCTCGCTGGAGAGGATCTACCAGTCCTTTGTCCCACCCAATCGGACAAGCGCCCTGGCTATAGAGCAAACATTCGGCAAGCAAGGAATGACGGCGGCAGAGATCGAAGGTCCTGCTGCCACACAACTCTATCATCTCCTATTGCGGAATAGTCGGCGTGTTGATCTTCTCCAACCAGGACGAATCGGGGCAGAGCATGTATGCAGGATCATCGCCGAAGCTCTCCCTGTAAAAGGTGATGTGTTCTATACCTATCAGACAAGCGATGATCTCGACATGCCGTTCGTGGTTGAGGTTGCTGCTGCCTATGTAGAAGAAGGCAAGCGGCAACTCTGGACGGCCATCAACTATACTCCGACGTATGGTGATCCCTTTCAAAGCCGCTATCTACGCCCGCCACTTCTGGCAGATGATCAGGTCCTTGGATTGCGCGGTTTCCTTGACGCGTACGGCATGACAGAGGAGACTCCTATCCTCCTCTTCTTGCACCTGATCAGTCCAAAGATTGAACATCACGACTTCAGCAAGACGGAGATTAACCATCTGCCATTCCGGAAAGCTCTCGGCGTCGTACTTGATCGGCTTTTAACAACGCTCAAGCAGGCACAGGAAGAAGAGGAACTACAACTGCAGGAGACCGTTCACCAGATTGTGGAAGCGATCTTTCGGGCGGTAGAGACAAACGAGCGCTTTGTGATGGATCAGCTCCTGGAAAAGGTGCGCCTGCGTCTGCAAGATCATGCAGCGTACGCTCAGTGGCTCAACGGACCCGGAGCGTACGCCCGATTGCAGGCGGCTATTCTTGACTATCTCGGCAAGAATGCACTGCTTGCACAAAAATTTGCACGAACGACAGCAGGCACAGTGACCATTCCATTGCATCCTGACCGCCATTTCACTCTGGCGGCAGAACATCTTTCACAAGAGGTCTTGAGCAAGCATCACGCCAACAAGATTCTCTATATACAGGAGAGGGCGCTGGAAGCGGTCGCCATCGAAAACCGATGGTTATGTCGCATGGATATGGCGCTACTGCACAATCCAGCCACTCCCGAAGCGCTACAGGATGCTCTCACAGCATGTCTCATGAAGTGCGATGTTCCAATCCTGATCTGGCACAACGCCGATGAGCAGGGGAGAGAATTGAGTGAACAGATCAAAATGTGGCTTGAGAAGAAAACGTTTGATATCAGCAGAGTGATTGACCTCGGACTGCCTGCAACCACCACCGGGCCTATGCGTTTGCTAGAGATGATGCCCGGCGAGCAATTGGCATGGCTGCTGCAACGCTTTAAAGAGCAAGAACTACCAGTGAAGGCGCTTCCGTCCACAACCGAGATTCCCCAGGACATCAGTGCACGCTTCGAGAAATTACTGTTTGGACGCTTCTTAGAGCGCCTGGTGCGTGAGATGGCGCATGACTTTAGCGATCTCGATCAACAGTTGCAGATTACCAGGAGTATGATCGAACAACAATTGGATAGGGAGGTCAAACATCGTCTAGATAACCAGGAGCGCTTTGAGACGTATAGTACAGTAGCGGAGCGTGTGGTAGAGGAGTTCTTTCGAGAACTCACCCATCGACATGGAGCAACGCTCCAGGCATTTCTGCAGCATATTCGCCTGCTTCGCACAAATGACGGGGGAGACTGATGGGAAAGCAAGAAGAGCAAGGGACTGGCAATCTCCGTCCATCCTATCATCGCTATAAGTATCAGAAATGCTTTATCGGACATACGTATAATGCAAGCTGGCGTACAGTCATTGTCGAAGTATGTGATGAAGTTCTGCCTCTATTTGGTCTGCGCCCCTGGTACGCCGATGCTCATTTTGATCCAACGACTTCCTTACGCGATAAAGTGGTGGAGATGATCGCAAATACACGTTACGGCATCTATGATCTCTCTTATTGGAGACATAATGAGCAATGCCGATGGGAGATGCCGCGCAATGTGCTCATTGAGCTTGGGATGGCGATTGCATTGAATCGGCCAGTGCTGCTCTTGCGTCATGCTGAGAACCGCCTTGCTGGCCTGGCATTGCCAGATTGTCTGCAAAGTATCGGGTCGGCATTCTGTGAATTTACCGGCGGCAAGAAATCGCTGAAGGATGCACTCAACACACATCTCCCGCACTGGATAAAGCGTGCACCAGAGCAGGAATGGCGTAACCGGTATTGCCTGTTCGGCGGCATGGTCTGCGGTCATCGTGAAGCGCATCCCCTCTCGCCACATATCATCCAGAACAATCTTGCCTGTCACATCGCGGACGGTCAGGAGACCGACCAGGATGACTTTCGGGTTTCAGTTGAGGAAATCATTGAGCGTTTCGACACTATTGGGTATCACTATCTGAACTCATGCTCACAGCCTCAAGGCTACAACTTCTCGCTTTGCTCCCATTGCCAGCTTGTGCGTTCAACGCCTTTTGCAATCTATCGACTGACTGCCCACACGCCAGCCGAAACGTTTATCACGATTGGGATGAGTATTGCGCTGGAAACACAGTTTGGGTATAAAATTCCTAAGATTCTGCTCACCGATGATCTTGAGCATGTGCCATCGCTGCTTACTGGCTACGAAGTCGTTGTAGCTCGCAATGATCAGGAGCTACGAGCGCGTCTGACACAATTCTTGCCACAGGTTATTCAACGAGTGCAGGAAACAACGTGGAGGCCGCAAGCGCTGCCATTTGAGGTGAGTCTTCCGCCAAATGCTCTCCATCGCCTTGGGCGAGAAGGGCCGACAGAAGACGAAATACAGCCATCTGAAGCTTCTGGGCAAACTGTTCTACATGATTTCTCTCTTATCTGTAGTCCTGATGGCCAGAACTGGGTATCATGGATTTGCTGGGCGCTAGAGCAAGCGGGACACACAGTGAGTGCCACAACTGTAGCAAGTACAGCCGCATTGAGAGAAGCATTAACATCAGCAGACAGGCAGGCTAAAAGCATAGTTCTGATCCTTTCACCTGATATAGTGGGTAGACTGAATATAACTGAGCTACCTGAGATCCAATCAGTCAAGAACAGGCTCATAGCAGTACAATATCGTAGGCTGACAGCGCCTTTGGTACGATCGGACTTTGCTATTAAGTTAAACATTATCAACTTGGCTTCGTTGGATGAACAAGGTGCACTGACTACACTTTTTTCAAAAGTGGGGGACAAAGGTGTTCAGAATAATAGGTCTACAGTTGAGGAGCTTCGTAGAAACATTTCGTTGCCGCGAGAAGTGGGAGATAGAAAGCCCCATTTTCCAGGGAAGCAGGCGCAAAATGAGAAAAAAGAGATCAAACTTTTTTATTGTTACGCTCATGAAGACAAAGCATTGCGAGATCAACTAGATCTGCACCTCAGTGCACTAAGACGAGCAGGTCATATCACAAGCTGGTATGATGGAGACATAAAAAGTGGAACAGGATGGGAACGGGAAATTGACGCCCATCTCAACTCCGCTGACATTATTCTATTGCTCGTTAGTCCACACTTTATAGCTTCAGATTATTGTTATAGCAAGGAGATGGTGCGCGCTATAGAGCGACACAAGGCAAAAGAAGCAATCGTTATTCCTATTCTTCTTCGTCCTATCCCCTGGGAGGATGCTCCATTTGCTGATCTACAGCTACTACCAACGGGCAGGCGACCTGTGACTATGTGGCGAGACAGAAATGCAGCATTCATGAATGTCGTAAAGGATATAAGGGCAGTAATCAGTAATTTACTTAGCAAGTAGGTATTGAGTGTTATTGCATAGGAAAAACTGTGGATATGCAAGATGGATTGAAAACACAATATCGTCACTATGACCATCAAAAGTGCTTCGTGGGCTACTCGCACAACGCACCCTGGCGCGACGATATCATCAGCGCTTGCGAAGAGACGCTACCGAAGTTTGGTCTACGGCCCTGGTACGCAGATGATCAATTTGAGCCGACGAAGTCACTGTGCGACAAGGTTGTAGAGATGGTCGCTAATGCTCGCTATGGGCTCTATGATCTCTCCTGGTGGCGACCAGATACACAGAGTGCGTGGAGAATGCCACAAAACGTATTAATCGAGGTTGGGATGGCAATTGCACTAAATCGCCCGCTGTTACTACTACGTCACGCCGAAAATCGTATGACAGGCGTGGCTTTACCGTCGTGCCTGGATAGCATCGGTCAGCATATTATAGAGTTTAGTGGAGGCCCCACTCTCAAACGTACGTTAGAAGAGCGCATTCCTCAGTGGCTTGATGTACCGCCAGAGAGAGCCTGGTGGGCACGTTATTGTCTGTTTGGGCAACGTGTCTGTCCTCATCGGGAGAGTTATCCACAGATCATACAATGTGGACAAGAGACGATACGATGCCATATCGCAGATGGACAGGATGTCGACCGTCCTGATTTTCGCACCGTAATTGAGGATGAATTGGGCCGCTATAGCGATATTTCCTTCGACTACCTGGATGCCCTGGCACCTGTCACGGGCTATGATTTTCTGCTCTGCACGCATTGTCAAACCGTGCGCTCGACACCGTTTGCGATCTATCGTATTACGCCTCAGACGCCTGCTGAGACGTTTATTGCAATTGGTATGAGTATTGCACTGGAAAAGCAGTTCAAATGTGAAATCCCTAAGTTCATATTTACAACAGATGCACGCAGTGTTCCATCACTTCTGGCGGGGCACGAGGTTGTTGAGGCGAAAACGACAAGAGAGCGCCAGAAGCATCTGCAGAAGTTTATACCGGTTGTTATGCGTAAGGTGCGAGAGGGTGTATGGAAACCGGGACCGCTTCCATTTGTAGAGTTTGTGCCACGTCATACCGAACAGCCAAAGCCTGACAAGGAGGATGGAGTTAGTGAGTTAGAACAAGAGAAAGGCAATAGAGATGAAAACTTTCTTATGACGGTAAGCCAACGCCTTAGGCAGGAACGTCTACAACGTGATTTATCACAAGGAGAGTTAGCCACGAAAATCGGTGCTAGTTCTGGAATGATCAGCCGATGGGAGAGAAACGCATCACTACCTAACGCCACCTTTCGTAGACTGCTAAGTGACTTTTTCGGAAAAAGCTTGGTTGAGCTGGGTTTCGCTGAAAATAATAGTAGCCAGGATCAAAAAGATGTAGAACCTCAAGAAAAAAATGAGGATGCTCAGAGAGATTTGAGAAACAACAAACGACCTGGAGACGCCACTCGCAGTTATTTGCTTCGGTCGGCACGAGAAAAGTATGGATGGACGCAGGAAGAACTAGCTGAGAAAATCGGGACGACCGTTGCCACTGTCAGTCGTTGGGAAAGTGGAGTAGTATTTCCAAGCCCCTATTTTCGCAAGAAACTCAGCACGCACTTTGGAAAAAACCTTGCTGAATTGGGCCTCGTTGAGTCAGGTTTCGCTGAAAATAATGGTAGCCAGGATCAAAAAGATGTAGAACCTCAAGAAAGAAGTGAGGATGCTCAGAGAGAGCCGAGCGTGAAGAAGTCTGAAGATGCTACTCCCAATTATTTGTTGCGTAATATGCGTGAGAAACAAGGCTTGACCCAGGAAGAATTGGCCGAAGAGCTTGGGATCACCCGTGTCACCGTGAGTCGCTGGGAAAGTGGAGTAACCGTTCCAAATCGCTATTTTCGCAAGAAACTCAGTAACCTTTATAACATGAGTATTGATGAGTTAGGCCTACTATAAGATGATTTTGGATAGAATTTATCAATATTCTACAAAGATATATGAAGCCTTTAATATTTGAGGAGGTCTTTTTCATGCTCATCCCCGAACCCATCAGCTCAATCGCATCGAACATTCTCACCAATATCGCGTCCGACATCGTGGAAAACCACATGACGGACCTTGAACATACATTTGCCGGGCGACTCTTGAAGTGGAGTGGCCTCGTTCAGCCGGATTTCAATGATCGCTTGCGTGAGACGCTCAAGAAGGCGCTGCAACTATTTTTCCAGACATACCCGCAATATAATCTGTCTGGCATCGGGGATTTCTTTCTTGATCCGGCTGTTGCGCGCCAGATCGGAGACTATATCCTGGATCGCAAGCCACTCGATGAGCAGCAGATCGAGCTGGCGCTAGCCCGCCATTTACTGAATGATCCCATGACCGTCCTTTTGATGCGGAAGTGCAAGGTCGTGCCACAGAGCATCGTTCCTGACTTCCTTGACTGTTATCGTCGCGTTTTGAATATGCAACTGAGCGTTGCAGAGATGAGTCTTCTGCTCGAAGTTCTGGACCAGAGCGATCGCGTCCTGACGGAGATTCGAGCCAGCGAAACACGCATGCAAACATTCCTTGATGAATTACTGAGAACAAAACTTTCTCCCCAGGCATTACAGGCCGCTTCGCAGGCGAACCAGGAACAGGGCAGCATCGACCTGGTACAACAGATGGAGCAGGCAAAGCTCGTCCAGCCTGACGAAGCGCTCCAGACCATCCAGAAGCGTCTCCAGTCTCTGCCGAGCCTTTTTACCGGTGGTTTGTGTAGAGGACGCGTGATGCAGCCCGCGCCTCACGAATATTTCGTCTCGCACGGTTTCCCGGCAGAGGCCCTCGTTGACTGGCGTAAGACCCTGACGGATGCGCTGGCAAAGGCCAGTACGACAGCAAAGCAGCTCACCCCCTACTTTCAAGGTGATACGCTCGTGGGAGGGTACCGATTGTGCGGCGTCTGCGAGAAGCTCTATGCAACGCGCTTCAGTCTCTTCCTTTTGCCACCCTCGCAGGATCGCAACGTCTATCTTGAACTGGGAATTGCACTTGGCCTGGGGGCACCATTCCTGCTCATTCAACCACGTGGAGCAGAGATCCCTCCCATCCTGGCAGGTCTCAACCGGTACGTCACCAATGGTACCTTCCGCACTCTGCGGCAAGAACTGCCTGGGAAGATCGGCAAGATTGAAGAGTATGATTTTGGCGTTATCCATGTAGAGAAAAAGTCCCTTGCAGTGGAGCAACAATCAAACTACATCATCGCGGCTGGAAATCTCATAGATGATGCGGATATGGAAGATGCTATTAGCGCATCTCTACAGGCAAAGTATCCCCTTTTAGAGGCGCTATCACTGACGCAGCAGGTGGAGATAGCCGGAAGCGCATGGGCGTTAGAGCAGTTGATAGACACTATTCAACAGGCCAAATTCGCGGTTTATCGTGTGAATGAAAAGAGTTCACCGACGACGTTTCTCGCGCTTGGCATCAGTATCGTTCTCAACAGGCCATTCTTGATGATCAGAGATGCACGAAGTGAGGTCCCTGTTGATCTGCGAGGGATTGGCCTGTACCAGTTTCCTAACTTTGTCACGCTAGAAAAGGACTTTGTTGTGCGGCATCGGGAGTTTTTGAACAGGTATGCGTAACAACATCTTTTGTAGCTTCGATACTACTGGTTTGATAGAAGAGAGGTGATCTATGGACAATACTTTGACGGTCGAGGCCCTCATCGCGATCTGGGATGACTTACCGGCTCTGGCGGGTGATCAATGGCCGTCCCTTGAACGACAACTTAAAGCCTTGCTGGCAGCGTTTGACGATGCGACCGAGCAAAGCGTTCGTGACAGGATCAGTCAGAATATCCAGGAAGCCCTGGACCCTCTTCCGGCAGTGGTCGATCGTTTTGATGACGCATTCGATCGATTGAGCTCTGAGGAAGCAGGAGTGGTAAGGACCTGGCCCTCTCTTCGTATTAAATCACTGCTTGGACGCCTCAATCGCGAGGTCAAAAAGTATACGCGCTATACTGATATTTCCTGTCCCCGTCGCGTGTGGATAGAAACGAAGCGCATCAGCGTCGTCGTCCGCTTGACAATGCAGCCATCAATCTCCAGTGATATTGCGGAACCTTTGCTTATCCAGAGTGAATTGCCTGTACGAGTGCGTATCCAGGCTCCGAGTTTCGATATTCTCAATGCTGTCGAACAAGAAACGCTGGTGTTGCCTGCTGCTGATAGCCCACCCTTGATCTTTGATTTGCGTCCGCGCCAGGTAGGATATACGGCTATCAACTTTGATTTTTTCCAGGCGGGCAACCCGGTCGGTTCCAGCAGCGTACAGGTAGAGATTACAGCCTATGAGGTGAGTGCAGCGGATGAAGTGCATGCTGGCCCTCTCTTACGTGCTGGCGAAGGTGTAGTACCTCCGGACTACATTCTTTATATTTCTTATGAACACTCTCAGGGGGAACCGAGCCTTGCCTTTGAATTACGCCCTGCTGGAGGCGTTGGACAACGATTTGCTCCTGTTCCACTCAATAAAGCTCCCGCAGAATATGCTGCTCAGATCTATGAAAGCCTCACGACCCTGACACAACACGTCGATCCCGTCACGAAAATAGTTCTAGGTATGCAACGCACACTTGATCCGCAAGAAGCGGATGATCGGCTGCAAGAAGTCGGGAAAAGCCTGTGGGCCGACCTGGTCCCACTTGAGATGCAGCAGTTATATGCAAGCGAACGAGAGAAGTGGTATGATCGCAGCCTGCTCATCGTCTCTGATGAACCGCATATTCCGTGGGAATTGCTCTGGCCCTATGGCTCATGGGGGCAGGATGGCCCTCTTTGCCTGAGCATGCGTCTCTCTCGCTGGCTGAGACGCGGGCCGCAGGGAAGAGCAAACTACGAACCGGAGCCAGCCGTTTCGCTGCATCATTTCGCGCTGGTGGTTCCTCCCGACTCAGGACTATCGGGCGCTCAAAAAGAAAAAGCCTTTCTTGCCCGGCTGATTCAACAGTACGGCCTTATGGATACCAGCCCAGCTGAACCGACGCGTGCTCTGGTGAAGAAACTCCTGCAGCATGGAGACTATTCCTGGTTCCACGTCGCGTCTCATGGCAATTTCTACTCAGATAACCCCAATAACGAAGCCGCTCTCTGGCTACAGAATCAACAGCCCCTGACAGCGAATGCCCTTCTTGGTGAGGCTGAGAAGTATCTGTGTGAGCATCGGTCAGGATTTGTTTTCAATGCCTGCGAAGTGGGTCGGCAGAGCTGGAGCATCACTGGCATTGGCGGCTGGGCCAATCGCTTACTCAGTGCCGGGGCAGGAGTATTCCTGGCTCCTCAGTGGATTGTTAATGATAGCGCCGCCCTACGTTTCACCAGGGCCCTGTACCAGGCGCTGTTCGCACGTGAACCGATAGCGGAGGCTGTGCGGCAGGGACGTCTGGCCGCCAGGCGTGAAGGAGACCCCTCGTGGCTGGCCTATAGTCTCTATGCTCACCCTAACGCGCGTATCGCTGAACTCTGATCGTGAGAGTGGCAATCAAATTTTCATAGAGAGAAGGAGAGAGGATTGGCTCTATCTCAGGCCCAGTTCGTGCCCTATACCTGTCCGCACTGCGGCGAGATCGTCAATGTTGAGCAGTGGCTCCTCATTGATCTGCAGGAGCGTCCTGACCTGTTGGAGCGCCTTCGTCACAATAGACTGTATGAGTTTGCCTGCACACATTGTAATTACGCTTATGCAACCAATCAGGCCAATACTCCTCTCCTCCTGTATCGCTTCAGCGAAAGGGAACCATTGATCTTCTCGCCATCACCCTGGCTCACTACGGAACAAACTGTCACCTGGTTGAACTGGTTGCTTGATACGTTACGCCAGCGCCTGGGTGATGCCTGGCAAGAACAGTGGCGACAATGTATGGTTGCAGTTCCTCGCGATGAATTGATTGTCGCCTTTGGTCACTTTGAGGTGGGGAGCCGTATCGACGACCTTAATATCCTTGCTCCGCCGATAATCGTTGACAAACGTGCCAGGATACAGGAGCTGGAAAGACAATATGGGAACACGTTGAAAGATGCTGTAACGGCATGGGAACAGCTTCTCACTGATCCTGCATTTGTTCTGGCGACAGAGGTCTTCCAGCAGAGCTTGCTGCAAAAGGCGGGGCAAGCCTTTCTCCATTACTATGAACTGGTAGATAGACCGGAAGACTATGCACTGGCATTGCGTCTCTGGGAGAGCATGCTGGCGCATCTTCCCGAAGATCTCTCTCATCCCCCGGCCATTTTTGTCCAGCTTGCAGAAGCTCTACAGAAGCTCTATCAACGCGCGGAACAAACGACACTGCCAGAATTGCCGCACACCTACCAGATCACTCTTCCGCCTCCCCAAGCATCAAATTCGCCAGAGGTTTTTACTAGCCTGGGCCTGATCCTCTATGAGCGCTACGGACGTACCTCGCGATTAGATGATCTGCGCAATGGCATCAAAATATACCAGGAGGTTGTAAAGCGTCTGCCCCAGGATTCGCCCGATCTTCCCATTCACCTTACCAGTCTGGGCAATGGACTCCATGCTCATTATCTTCATACGAGGCAGATAGCGAGCCTGGATAAAGCACTTGAGGCGTTCGGCCAGACGCTTGCTCTTATCCCCGCAAACTCTCCTTACATATCTACATGCTGGACGCATCTGGGCAATAGCCTGTTGCAACACTATTATTATACTCAGAATGAAGAGGATCTGATGAAAACATTCGCAGCCTTTCAGGCCGCGCTGGATAACGTCGCCCCGGACTCACCTGAGACTGCTCTGTATTTGAATAATAAGGGTATAGCCTTGCAGGCTCGCTACGAGCAAAAAGGCGAGATGCAAGATCTGGCGGATGCGATTGCCTGCTACCGTGCGGCTGTTGCGGGCTCAACAGAGGATTCGCCATACCTGGCGAACAATCTGAATAGCCTTGGTACAGGTCTCCAGATGCTTTACCAGCACGAGAAACAAATGGAGATCCTCCAGGAGGCGATTAAGGTCTACGCTGATGCAGTTGCACACGCGGAACAGAATAGCGACTACCTCAACAACCTGGGCGATGCCCTCATGATTCTTTATGCACTCAGCGGGAAGTTCTCAGATCTAGAGGCGGCTATTACCCACAAACGCAAAGCTGTCGCATACACACCAATCGATTCTGTTCAGTTGCCTACACGTCTGACGAACCTGGGCAACTGCCTGTTTGATTATTACAAACGTGCAGGCCAGCTAGAGTCCCTGGATGAGTCGATCCGTGTACAGCGTGATGCGCTCAGTCGCATGCCTGCTCAGATACCGAATGCAAATCTTGCTGTGATACTCTCTAATCTCAGCGCAGTCTTGCTGGATCGCTACATGCGCCTGGGAAGGCTTCCAGATCTGGAAGAGGCTCTTCAGTTATTACAGCGCGCTCAAATTTCGTTACCTGCCCATTCACCATACGCTCCTCTTATACTCAACAATATAGCATCGGTTTTATTGACACGCTATGGACATACGCAGCAGAGGGAAAATCTGAGCGAAGCATTAGAGAAAGCCAGGCAGGCAGAAAAATCGCTCCCTATCGAGGCACCAGAAAGGCCGAACCTTCTCAGTGTCCTGGGAAGAAGCCTACAGGCGCGCTTCTTTCTGACAGGCCTGTCAGAAGACATTGATGGAACAATCGAGGCGTTTAAAGAAGCAGTAGCATTAACACCGTCTCATTCCTCTAGTCTACCCGGCTATCTCTACAACCTTGCCTACAGCCTGAGCGTTCGTTACAATCAGACCGGGCAGGCGGCAGATTTACAAGAGGCCATTGATACATACGAAGAGACCTGTCGAAAGGGAGCGCAGTTCGCGCTCGGGATCGCGCTCGCTGCTGCTTCTACCTGGGGAAACTGGGCCAGCGCGAGGAAGCAGTGGGATGAAGCTGCGACAGCCTACCAGTATGGAATACAGGCAATGACGCTCCTCTATCGTACGCAATTGCTGCGTATCAGCCAGGAAACGTGGTTAAGTGAGGCCAGAGGATTGCATGCAAAAGCGGCTTATGCGCTGGCACACTCTGCTCAGTTGCGAGAGGCGATTGTGACCCTTGAACGGGGGCGAGCGCGTGTATTGGGTGAGACGCTTGCACGAGACCATGCAGATTTAGAGCGTATTCACCGGGATTATCCTGAAATCTACGGACAATTCCAGGAAGCAACTGAACGTATGCGCCAGTTCGAGCAAAGGGAACGGACAGAGCAGGTACTGGCGATTGAAAGTAAAGTAGCAGGGAGTTCACCATATGAGCAGGTCGGTGAAGCGCACAGGCATCTGGAGAAGGCAATTGAACGCATTCAAGAGATTCCAGAGTATGAAAACTTTCTGGCCGAAGCTTCGTATCAGGATATTGTGAGTGTAGCTCTTCCTGACGTACCACTGGTCTATATGGCGACAACGCAGGAGGGAAGTCTTGTCCTGCTCGTTCGTGCATCGGGTGCTGATCCCGAGCTGATCACGCTGGATAGCTTTGCCGAACGAGATCTGGAGGCATTACTGGTCAAGCGTAGCGAAGAGACGATCATTGGCGGCTATCTGCCCGGTCAATTCTATAACGTGCAATTCTTACGCGAGGCGCTCGCTGAAGTGCAGTTCCAGCTTGGCACCAGACTTATCGAACCGATTGCTCACTGTCTGCTTGAGCTTGAGGCACGTGGCGTTGTCCTGGTTCCCTCGGGATTATTGGGGCTACTTCCACTGCATGCGGCCACCTATCAGTGGAATGGCCAGGGAACGTCTCTACTCAACCAGTTCGAGATTGCCTATGCCCCATCAGCAAGAGTATTGACGACGGTGCAACGTGAATTCCAGGTGCGCCAGTCCCACGTCCCGGGCTTCATCGGTGTTGCTAATCCCAGTCCAGGGCTCGCTCAGGGAACATGGGCACGAAGAATCCTTCAGAGCACCATTCCGCAATTACAGGAAGCGATCAACACATATACAGCGCAGATACAAGCAGGCACAGCCAGCACTGAAGAGCAGATACGCAACCAGAGCTTTATCGCCGAGTTAGAAAAGATCGTTCTGCGCCTGCAACAATTGAGCAGTGCATCTGCCGAAACGCTCATCAACGCCGGGAAAGACTTCCTCCAGGCTGTCGAAATGTTCCTCTCGCTTCCTGATCTTCCCAAAACGGCGCTCAATGCCCTGCTTGACCTGGCCGCGCGTATTCCTCCCTCTCTCACGTATGCCAGAGCGGAGCTGGAGAGTGTGCAAAGTCAGATCGCCAGCGGAATAATCGCCACATTGTATGAAGAGGAGGCAACGCAGGCCCACCTCTGGGACTCGCTCCCGCAGGCAACAATTGTACACTGTGCCTGTCATGGCTATTTCAGTTCTGAAAAACCCCTTGACTCAGCGTTGCTATTAGCCAGCGAGACCCGACTCACCCTGCGCGATCTGCTGAATGCCGATCCATACCGTCTCTCCAGGCTCCAGCTTGCCTTTCTCTCTGCGTGCCAGACAGCAATCTCAGATGCGCAACGTTTGCCAGACGAGGCGATGGGACTGTTTGCAGGTTTTCTGCAAGCTGGAGTTCCATCAGTCATCGGAACACTCTGGTCCGTAGATGATCTCAGTACGACGTTACTGGTCAATCGCTTTTATGAACGATATTTACACGCCGATCCAGCTTTCCATTCACCGGCTTCTCTCTTGAGAGAGGCTCAACACTGGCTACGGACCATCACCAACTATGATTTGCTTGCCTACCTGGGAGATGCAACCAGAACTCAGTATCTCTCTCCAAAAGTCACCACGCTGCTCCGGCCAAAACTACGCAAGGCAATTAAGAATGGGAACGGGGACGTATGCCGCTATGCCGATCCATATTACTGGGCGGCGTTCGTCTATTATGGAGCGGTGCGTTAAGATGCTACTGTCATCAAGTTGCTTTCTCCGTTTTAAGATGGATAATAGCAAGAGGCCGTAGTCTCTGTTTATTGACAAATGATGGAGTGGTTGCTATACTCATCATAATTGAGTGGAGAAAAACCATTTTCACCTCCAAGGTTCTGTTTTGAAGAAAAGGGACAGCAGACGTTCTTAAGTATAGAGGCATATTCTCATCATTCTACACGCTAACAGGTCGTGATGCGTTGCCGGTACAATTAGGAAGGAGTTGGTGTGGAACTGGTTCTCGCCCTTCAGCAAGAGATGCAGGTTCGTATGACCTGTGACGATCACTTCTCTCATACGTTCGATCTACGTCCACTCCTGTTCCACAACGAACAGGAAGCCAGGATTATTGTTGACGATCCTGCTGCCTATGGCAGAAAAATCTACACGGCATTGTTCCCACCAGGTACCGCTGCACAACAGGCACTTGCCGCTCTGCCAGAACGTCTGCTCCTCGTGACGCCGGAGACCCTGCTCGATGCTATTCCATGGGAATATGCCTATGGTCCCTATGGCGCTGATGATCCGGCAGATCGTACTGAAAACTTCCTGGTACTGGAATGTCCCTTTGTCCGTGGTCTGCCAGCGTCTCAGCGCATGGCACCTCCACCGGGAGACCAATCCTTGCATATCGTTGCCGTTCCCTCCAACCCACTGAGTGATGCCGTCGAACCGCTGCCGATCGACACAGAATGGATGCGCCTGAAAGAATCCGTCCAGCAGGTAGCCTATGCCATGACTCTGGAGCGCACAAAACCACCAACCTTGGAGCGCGTGCGCCAACTGGTCGCTAACCGCAAGGGACGTGTCGTACATTTTATGGGGCATGGTGGGCAGGATGAGCAGCGGGGGGCGTTGCTCTGCTTTGAGCAGGAAAATGGGGCGCTTCATCTGGTCACGGCCAAAGAATTTGTGCAACGTGTGCGCGGAACGATCTTCTTAGTGACGCTCAATGCCTGTGCCAGCGCCACGCCTGGACCGACTCCTTTGAGCAATCTCGCGCCGCTGCCCTGGTGCGACAGAAAACGCCTTATGCGCTTGGGATGCGTTTGAGCATCGTGGATGAGGATGCTCGCACCCTTTCGCGTGTCTTCTACAATGAACTGGCGCGGGGCGTTCCGGTCGAAGAGGCGCTGTTTCAGACACGGCTGACGCTGGCTCAGAGTCCACGTTCATGGGTGGTTGGGGTCCCAGTTCTCTATACGTCGCTGACGGAACCTGCTCCAGGCTTCGTGTGTCGTGATGGCACTCCGACGATTGCGCAATATCATCCTCATGTCGATGTCAGTGTCCTTCCACCCGTCGAAGGAACCTTCCAGGGACGGATCAAGGACCTGGTCGATCTGGGAACAGAACTGACAGGCGATCAACGTCCGCGCATCGTGACGATTCTTGGAAGCGGTGGTCAGGGCAAAACGGCACTGGCGCTCAAGGCAGTCGAGCGTTTTGCGTTTGCATGGTCTGGCGGTGTGTGGGCAACCACGCTGGAGAATCTTCCTGCCCGCTCGACGTATGTCATCAGCCTTGCTCAATTTGTAGGGATTGGAACCCAGGAAACTCTGGACCCCACGAACATCGAGCGTCTGCTGCTGGCACGTCTGAATGAGCGTCGAACCTTGCTCGTGCTCGATAATGCCGAAACGCTGGTGGAGGCGGTTGAGGCGAAGAATGAGGATGCGCTGGATCTGGTCGAGTTCCTCAAAAAGCTGCCTGGGACATCTGTCAGTCTGCTCGTCACGTCACGTGTGCCTCTTGGCTGGGACGACGAGCACACCCATGAGTTGGGGGGACTCTCGCCAGAAGAAGGGGCTGAGCTTTTCCGACAGGGCGCACCCCAGCGGAGAGATGAAATCGACCGTGCGCTGGCCGAGTCTCTCAGTCGCCGTCTGGAGGGTCATCCTCTGGGACTGCGTTTGCTCGCTGGAGCCTTTAATGACGGTGGTAGCTCCCTGTCCGCATTTCTTCAGGGTACTGAAGAGCGATTGCGGGAAGCAGAGAACAAATATGTGGGTCTTGAGCATCGTCACCGCAAGCTCTATGCCTGCATTGAGACGAGTGTTCGTTCGCTGGACCCGTCCTTGCGCTCCTTGCTCAGTGGGCTCTGGATCTTCCATGCGCCATTTCTTGCGGAAACTGCCGTTGCCATCTTCGACCCCGATGCTCAGGAAACGGAGCACTCCTCATCTCCCGTTCGCGATCACCTCTACCAGCTCTGGCGACGGAGCCTCTTGATGCGGAAAACCGTGACGGCCCGTGATGGGACGTTGCAGTTGTATGTCCTCTTGCCGACAACTCGTCCCTATGTAGAACACCACCTGGAGCAAACGTATGATCGTGAACGGCTCAGGAAGCGGTTGATCACGGTGTATTCACGGATTGCGGAACTGGTCTACCGTGAATTGAATCGGAGTGCGGTGGTAGTGACGCTTGCCCAACAGGTGCGTGAGGATCTTGAATGGGTCTGTGAGGCTTTTGAGCAAGAAGAACGTGCTGCAACAGACAGAAGCACATACCTGTTGTATTGGGGATGGGTGCTCTACCGTCTGGGGAATTCGCAGCGTGGGTTGCAACTCTTAGAACGAGCATTAGAAGCTGTGGAGGGAATGGACTCCTGGCTAACGTTACAGATTTCTAACAACATGGCAGGGGTGTACGGTGGGATAGGACGGCCACAGGAAGCCTTGAAGCTCTTTGAGGAGGCGTTGCCCATCAGGAGAGAGGTAGGGGATCGTGCAGGAGAAGCGGCCACGCTGAATGGATTGGCCTACCTCTATCAGTCGCTTCAGCGCTATTCCGAAGCATTCACCGCTTTCGAGCAGTCGATTATCCTTTCACGGCAGATCACCTATCCAGCGGCTGAGATTGCAGGTCTGGTCGGCCTGGCGCTGTTATTGTATCGTCATCTCAATCGACCCACCGATGCGATCATGTCTCTGGAGCAAGCCCTTCAAGTCTTCACAGCAACGGGACTCCCGCAAGATGCCGCCGGTCACACCGTTGAAGAGGTCCAGCAACTCCTCGCAGGCATACGCGATGGGACCATTTCAAATACTCCCTCTACGCTGATGCAAACCATCCGCTCGTTTGTCAATGCGGAGGACTGGGATGCGACCCGGCGCGTGCTAGAAGCACAACACGCTGTTCTCTTCCAGCTTGAAGTTGAGGCCATCTTTGAACGCAATATTGAACAGGCAAAGATCGACAAACAAGAACGTGCTGTCCAACTTCTGGAAATGCACCTTGCGCTTTTACGAGCGTGTAAGAACGATGGGATTGCTGAGACATTTGAGCGTTTTCTGAAGCAGGCTGAAGAGGAGCCGTTCCCATTTGATGTGCAACTGATTCCTCGAAGTATTAACGCACTCCTGGGCGGTCCACAGGAGAAAATGGAGCATCTACACTATCTTGCGACACTGTCGGCAGAGACGACCGACGAGCCACTCAAGGCACTCGTCAATGTGATCCAACTGGCCCTGTTCGGCGGTGATCGTTCGCATCTGGGCCAGGATCTAGAAGGTGTCTATCGGCAAGCATGGGAGACCATCCTTGCGGGTATTGCCACAACAGGAGGAGAAACCGCATGACCAGAATGTTCCTTTCCTTCGCAAAAGAGGATATCACCTGCGCGGAAGAGCTTCGCAGCGGGCTTGAGACTCAAGGCTATACCACCTGGCGAGAGCCTGGCTATCCCGCTCCCAGGAGTGCCTCCTATCCCCGCATGGTCGAAGCTGCTGTGCTGGGCAGTGCCGCCGTTGTCCTGGTCTGGAGCCAGCATGCGGCACAGACGGCGTGGGTCGAGCGACAATTGCTCTTTGCCCAGGGACTGAAGAAGCCCATTTTCCCTGTCCTGCTGGATGGGACCAGTCTGCCCAACACGCTCGTTTCCGTCTCTCCGCTCACCGTCCAGTCGGCGTGTACAGACACCGTTGCCGCACTCATCTCACTGCCATTGTTCCCACCTGCACACGCGACCGACGCACTCATCGCACTTTCTGAACTGGCGGCCCATGAATTCATTCGTGAGCGCAAGACGGCGATCGACCAGGCCGCCAACCTGCTCGCACATGGTGAACATCAGGAGGAGGTGCTGGCGCTGCTCGAATACCTTGCCAGAAATGATACGATCATGGGCGTTCGCGAGAAAGCACAAGGGGTGCTCGACGCTGAAGCACAGAAAACGGCACCGCCGCCTCCAGTATTTCGTCCAGGAGACTCGCGGCATATCTTTGGCGTCCGCTGTAAAAATGGCCATGTCTCCTACTTTGATAAAAACGTTGTGTGTAAGGCATACAAGCAGATCGCGCGCCGTGTTGATCGGGCGGGAAAAGAGCTTGATGAACTTCATCTCACATGTGACACCTGCCGAGAGGATATCGTCGCATATGTCGATTGTGGAGGGTACTGATGAGTTCGCAACAACAACAGCAGCCGCCGCAGATCCCCATTCAGGACACAGAAGAACCATCGGAAGAGGGGAAGCAACTGGTCTCCCTGTTTACTGAGATGGAGAACAAGCAACTCGACTTTCTTGATGAGTCGGGCAAAAGTCTTATTGAGCGCATCTCGACGCTGCTGGCGGTACTGTTTGCGGTGACCGCGTTCAGCAACAATTTTCCGCCCGCGTATCTCAAAGGCAATCTTCCCGCCAAGGTCCTGGTTATCGTGACGCTGGCCTTCTATCTGCTCGCATTAGGGACTGGAATATGGGCGATTCAGCCGCGCTCCTACAGACGCTACACCTACAATGTGAGCAGACTGGGCAAGGAGTTAGAGAAGATCACCACGCACAAAATGCGGTGGTTGCGTGTCGCGGGCGTGCTCTTTGCTCTGGGGACGGTCGCTCTAGCCGTCTTGATCGTCACCATCATCTGGGCGATATAGGAAGGCAGATTCGTGATGGCAGAACTGAACTTGAAACGGACGGGTGAGACGCTCACGGTCACGTTGGCTGAACATCGTGCGGTTGTTCCCTGGGCAGAGATGGCATGGAATGAACACACCGCACAGCGTATTTATGACGACGCAGAGACCTATGGGCGCACACTCTTTGAGCAGGTCATACGAGACGAAGCATTGCGTTGGGCGTTGCTCGCACGGCCTCTCAATGAGCGATTGGCCGTGCTCACGGACGATCCGGAAGTGGCAGCCATTCCTTGGGAATACTTGCGTGATCCCAACAATGTGCTGCTGGCGGCGCGTCTGAACATGGTCCGTTACGTTACAGGGAAACAGCATGCCCTCCCCGATAGCCAGCAAACCCTTTCCATTGTTGCCATTCCCGTCTCTCCGGTCGATGAATCACGCCCACTCAATACCGAGCACGAGTGGCGGCGTCTTCTCGAAGCGGTCACCGCACCTCACAAAGCGCTCTCCCTGCTTCGTGTTCGTCCCCCCACGCTGGCTCAGTTGGAACAAACGCTGCCAGGAGAAGGGACCTCGATTGTGCACTTCATGGGGCATAGTGGCATTGTGCAGGGGAAGAGTATCCTCGAATTTGAAGATCCACGAGGCCGTTCACAACCCATTGACGCCGCCTACTTTGCCGATGCCCTCGATGAGCAAGTGTTTCTGGTCGTCTTGAATAGTTGTCTCTCGGCTGCCGCCATCCCGACCGAGTTTGGGAATGTGGCGCGAGCGGTCGTTCGCCAGGGCATTCCTTACGCGCTCGGGATGCAATTTGTGCTGCTCGATGATGCGGCCCTGGAGATGAGTAAGACGCTCTACCAGCACCTCCTGCAGGGACGGAGTGTGGAAGAGGCGGTGCGTCGCACCCGGCGAGCCATCGAGCACAACACGACGTTGCATCGCTCACAGTGGGTGGCAGGCATTCCCGTCCTCTATACCCACTTGCGAGAACCTGCACCCGCGATCAGATTGGAAACCGGGCCGCCGACCATCGCTCCCGATCCCGCGCAATTGCAAGCGACATGTGATTTGACAGCACTTCCGCAAGCGCTCCATTTTGTCGGTCGCAGTCAGGAGATCAGCGACGCCTTAGAAGTCTTGCTGGCACCTGCGGCACGTGGTTTCGTGCTGCTGCATGGCCTGGGAGGGATCGGAAAAACCGCGCTGGCATACGCCATTGCTGAGCGCGCGAGCTGGTCCTATCGCGATCGTGTGCTTGCGGTCTCATTCGAGACCTTTGCCACCCAGGAGAGCGAAAAGCCGTTGGTTGTCAGCGAGACCTTTGCCGATCGCTTCTATAACCGCCTGCTTCGCTTCTCTGGACTCGATCCCAACAAATACCCGACCACGCGTGACATCCAGGACGCGATTCTGCAACACCGTGTGCGCTCGCGCTCCCTGCTCGTCCTGGACAATATGGAAACGCTGATTGAGGCACAAAAGCAAGGCGATCCCATCGCACGAAGCGTTGCCACCTTTCTCAGTCGGTTGCAAGAAGGGGATGGGATGATTCTGCTCACGTCGCGGAGCGAACCTCCATCCGATTGGGGGGCGTGCATCTCCATTCCCATTGCTGGCCTCTCAGACGAGGCGAGTGCCGATCTCTTCCTCGCATTGTTGCCCGCTGATCGTCGTCCGTCGGCAACACGCGAGGCACGCCAGGCACTTGCTCACCGTGTGCAGGGCCATCCTCTGAGTCTTCGCCTGCTTGCGGGACGATTCGCCGAGTCTACTGATGATTTGATGACCTTCTTGAGCCAGTGCGAAGAGGAACTCAAACACGCCGAGCAGACAACCCCTTCGAGCCTGGAAGATCCGGAGCGTCAGAGAACGCTCTACGCCTGTATGGATTACAGCGTCACGCGACTGACCCCTGAACAAAAACTGGTGCTGCATGCGTGTAGTCTCTTCCTTACGTCCTTTCCAGCGGAGTATGTGAGTATGCTCCTGGAAGATGAGACGGAACAGACTTCCGTTCTGGTCCAACAACTGGTGCGTCTCGGGCTGCTCGAACGCAAAACCAGAACCTTTCCAGAAGGATCGTTAGCATTGCTGGAAATGCATCCGATGCTGCGTTGGTACATCCAGAACCGTTTCCCAGCAGTCCCCACATCATGGGGACAACGCTATGGCCTCATCTATGAGCAATTGGCACGCCAGGCATGGCAACTTGAAGGGGGCTATGATCAGAGTGCATGGATGCGTTTCCTCATCCGACAAAGCCTCCTCGATTGTGAAGCGGCATTGGGATATCTTGCCTCTGCGGGTAAAAGCTCGCTTGCCTATCATCTTGCGCGACCATATGAACGAATGGGACAGAATCGGCGAGCCCTTGCGTTATATGAACTCGCGCTCGAATTGGATCAGGCAGCAGGGGATATTCGCAGCATAGCGGTGACGCAGCATGCGATGGCGGGAGTGTTGAGCCAGCAAGGGAAACCGCAGGAGGCGTTGGCGCTCTACGAGCAATCTTTACGCACGAAGAAGGAGTTAGGAGAGCTACGAGAAGTAGCGGTGACGCAGTATGCGATGGCAAATGTGTTGAGTCGGCAAGGGAAACTACAGGAGGCGTTGGCGCTCTATGAGCAGTCCTTACAGACCTCAAAGGAACTAGAGGATATACGAGGAGTAGCGGGGATGCAGCATGCAATGGCAGATGTGTTGAGTCGGCAAGGGAAACCACAGGAGGCGTTGGTGCTCTATGAGCAGTCTTTACAGACCTCAAAGGAATTAGAGGATGTACGAGGAGTAGCGATGACGCAGCATGCGATGGCAAACATGTTGAGCAAACAAGGGAAACCACAGGAGGCGTTGGCGCTCTACGAGCAGTCCTTACAGACCTCAAATGAATTAGAGGATGTACGAGAAATAGCAGTGATAGAGGCGAACCTCGCTCAAATCCTCTTCGAGCAGAAGGAATATGATCGGGGTCTCTTGCTCGCCTGGGATGCCTATACCCTGTTGCAGCAAAGCGGCTATGTCCATGATGCCCAGATAGTGCAGCGCGTCCTTATTTCTCTGAAAGAGGCGCATCTCTCGCCGTTTACGCTCTCCTGGGAACGACAGATCAGGGAAGAACAGCCCGATTGGTTGCGTAGCGTGCAGGAGGAGACGCCATCAGAGCAACGTCGCCTTTCAGCAGAACAACGGCGTGTCATAGTGGCAAACACGATCGCGGTGATGACGGAGATGCCTGAGAAGCAGGCTGAATGGTCTCAGGTCCTGTCCGAGTCTTTCCGCACGGCGCAAGAGAGCAATGCGACGCAGGATGCTGAGTTTTTTGCCGCACTGCTTTCTCTCATCGATGGTCAGCCCGCCGTTTTGCCTTCAGATCACCCCTATGCGGAGGATCTCGCAGAAGTGGAACGCGGTCTTCTTGCCGCCCAATCACGTGAAGCGCTCCCTGATCCGATCGAGATTTCTGAGGATGTGCTACAGGCGGTGCGCGATTTCCTCACCACGAAGAGTTGGGAAGAGACACGCCAGGTTCTCCTACAGCAACAGACCCGCTTATTGCGACCAGAGGTCGAGGAGTTGCTTCAACAGCAGATCGCTCTGGCAAATAACGCTGGAGAGCACCACACTGCTGAGATGCTCATACTCCACCTGGAACTTTTGCGCGATGGGAAGACACAAGGGACCGAACGCGCATTTGAAATCCTTGCACAGAAGATTGCGTTGCCTTTTGATGCCGAACTGATTCCCCGTAGTCGGGCTGCCTTGCGTGGAGGGCCAACGGAGAAGATGACCCATATGCAGTATCTCAACACTCTGGTGACGCAAACGACGGATGAGGGGACAAAGAAGCTGATCGAGGCGATTCAGTTTGCCTTGTTGGGGGGAGATCCGTCTCAACTCGGACAGAATCTCAACGGGATCTATCAGCAGGCATGGGAGGCGATTGTGACTGATCAGGATGGGGAAAGCGAAGTTGAATAGGAAGAGGATATGTGTGATTTTTGTGCTGGTATCTGCTGGATTGATTCTAGCTGTAAAAAATTCTGTCCTGCTTTTTTGCTACAGGTTTGCTTGTAAAAGTACTATCTTTTATGCAAAGAAGGCTGATTTATCTGATTACTGTTTACTTACAAATCTGAATGTTATGTAAGTTCGTTTCGTTCGTCTTATAATAAACGGTTGTAGATGTGCTTTTGATTAAGAGATCGGGAAGTTAGTGATGTTGGCGCTAACCAGTTTTTTCTCTTCCTCATAAAATCCCCTCAAGTTCAAGAAAATCCGCGTATCTCACGGACTTTTTTCATACACTTATTTTCAGGAGGTGTAAATAATGACGAAATCCAATGCATATGACATTTTCGATCGCCTGTATCGGCTACAACTACTTTTCTGGAACAATCCTACGAGGCAATTTCGTACGAAAGAGCTGGCAGATGAGTTTGGGGTAAGTGAAGACGTGATGAAGAAAGATCTGGATAAACTTTCTATCGATGGTCGCTTGCCAATTACAAAAGATAGCACTCAGTTCTGGCATTTGATGGCAGATGCGAAGTTTGAACTGTTGCCCATAAAGATGAATCTAGAAGAGGCTGTAGCACTTTATCTGGCTGGAAGACTCCTTTCACAGATTCATGACGAGCACAATGAGTATATTCTCCTCGCGCTGCGCAAACTTATTGCTGTGACTCCATCGGCAATTGCTTCCCACCAACGCGCGATGCTTGCTATGTCACAGGAGCGACAAGAGAAACAACCAGACAAGTCTGATATTTTTAAAGCCTTGTCTTATGGATGGGCATTACGTCGTGTGGTTCATTTGAGATATGCGCCGCCCCGTGGAAAACCGTTTAGCTGCAATTTCAGGCCGTATCTCCTTGAACCTTCAGCCATTGGTCGAACTTTCTATGCTATAGGGTATAGCGACCTGGTGAATGATTATCGTACTTATAAGTTCGAACGTATCGAGGATGCGAAATTGACGGGGGAGACGTTCCCGGTTGATGAGAAATTTGATGGACCGGCATTAATTCGGCGTTCGTGGGGTGTGATGTATGGCGACGAACAGCCTGTCACAATCCATCTGCACTTCAGCCATTACGTGACGAAGCGCGTGAAAGAGACGGTATGGCATCCAACTCAACATATCGATGATGCGTCTGACGGCGGTTGCGATATGCAGGTGCAGATAGGTGATATGCTAGAGATCAAGAACTGGATAAGGGGGTGGGGATCAGACTGTGAAGTGAAAGGGCCAGAGTTGCTCAGACAAGAAATGATCAAAGAGGCACGTAGATTGGCACATATGTATGGTGTAGGAGTACAGCCTGCGTCGTCCGACGAACCTGATAAGGGATTGCTTTCTAAGGTTTTTAGGAGATAATTAGGTATGTCAACAGAACACGATTTTGATTTACGGCCATTTCAAGAAAAAGTTTTTAATCAAATATTGAATAGAGAAAAGAAGAGAGTTATCTTACAGGCGCCAACCGGCGCAGGGAAGACGCGTGCTGCTCTTGCTCCATTTATTCATAGGCTCGGCTATCAGTTCGATCCAAGATTTTCATCTAGAGAGTTTCCTCTAACATGTCGCTATGCAGTGCCGACGCGTACGCTTGCGAGCCAGTTTTACCGGGAACATCATACTCTTGCTGCGCGCATTGATGATGTTATGCCTACGAGGATCGTAGAGAATTACAAGTTTATGCAACGTAACGCGATTACTATTCAGACCGGTGAACAATCTAATGATCCTCAGATGGAAGGGGCTCTTACTTTTTGCACCATTGATCAGCTCCTGGCAAGCGCTATCGCCATTCCCTATGGACTAGGTAGCAACCTTGCAAATATAAATGTTGGTGGTGTTGCTGGTTCCTACTTAGTTCTAGATGAATTTCATCTCTATCCCCTTGTGAGGGGTGGTAGGAGTATTTTCGGAGCCCTCACAACGGTCATTAAACTGCTTTCCATGCTGAAGGACACGACCCCATTTGTGCTCATGACGGCAACATTTTCTACTACATTGCTCAAGCAACTGGCTGAACTGCTCGATGCGCGTGAAATCATAGTGAACGACCCCGATGAGTTAAAAGATATCGCCGATGGACGCATACGTACTTTTAGACGCTCATTGCAGGAAATGAGCGCAAAATCTATCCTGAATCAACACAAGAACTGTTCAATGGCTATCTGTAATACTGTGGCCCGCGCACAGAAATTATGGCTCGACTTGCAAGAGGAAGTAGAGCGCGGCAAGCGTGATATAGATGTGGTACTGTTGCATAGCCGTTTTACAGACAAGCGTCGTTATGAAATCGCTCAAGATGTTGAAGAGGCGCTAGGTCCTGCTCTAGAGGATATGACTTGTGGCTGGAAAGGTGGTCAGTATTATGGCCGCAATATTATCTTCGTTGCTACCCAGGTTGTCGAAGTTGGGTTAAATATTTCTGTAGAGATGCTCCATACAGAGATTGCACCGGCTAGTAATATCATTCAACGTGCTGGTCGTTGTGCTCGCTTCGAAAAGCAGAGAGGAGAAGTGATTGTTTATCAACTTCCGTCCGATCCTGGTCAGAAGGACAAAAAAGCATCAGCACTGCCTTATGATAGCGAATTATGTGATGCAACATGGAGTGCATTGGAGCAGATAGATGGCAAGGAGGTGGGTTTTAAGGAAGAACAGAAGCTGATAGATGATGTTCATGAAGCAGGTGATAGTGTAATGTTGGAGCACTATAAGGGTAGCCATAAACAAATTTTTAAGATGATTGTCGAAAGTTTCAAGGCGTACAATCCTGGGGTTACTTCTGAACTTATCCGAGATGTCGCGCAGGTCCAGGTATTGATATATGATGACCCAAAAGACCCTACAAATGGTATTACTGAGACTCCCTGGCTATGGCAGAGTTTCGGTATACATCCCGGCTCGCTGGCAAAATGGTGGAAGGCCATTAATGATACCAACGTGCCTGACGTTGAATGGGTCTGCAAAAAGATCGAGATATATGAAGAAGATTCTCAGGAACCTGATAACCGACCCAGAACGAAATGTACCTGGGTAGATATTACTAATCCCTCTCAGATATTGGCGGCAACACTGGTTGTTGTGCCTCGCAGATTAGCCAGCTATAACGATAAGATCGGCTTTATGCTGCTAGACGGCCAATCTGTTGGCGGTAATTATCAAAGTGTGAAACGGGAAGTTGGGCATGGACAAATAGCATATAAGAAATCCGTACAACAAAACTACCAGGATCATATCTTTGGTCTTCTCGCTGCATACGAAAGCCATATACAGCATGAGATGGGTTATATAGCCTTACATTTAGAGCAAGCTATGCATTTGCCAGAAGGTATTATTGATCATACTATGCGATTGGCAATTGCTTGTCACGATCTTGGCAAGCTAGGGAAGCAATGGCAACAATGGGCAAGAAGTTGGCAGACGTATGTGATGAAGATGTTGGAGAAGACATACCAGCTTCCAGCCAAGGGATTTCTCTTTGCAAAAACCGAATATGACTACTCTGCTCGGCAAAAAGAATGGCAACACTTGATGCTTCTGAAACGTCCTCACCACGCCTGCGAGAGTGTGAAGCTGGGTAGAGAATTAATTGGTGATAGTCTCGGTATTACAAAAAGCGAGGGCAAAGAAAAATTACCTGTACTTCGCGCTGCTTGTACTGCCATTGCTCGCCATCATACATCCCAGGCAAGAGAGTATAGCAAAATAGAACTTGCTGAAGGTGCCTCTAGTGTCGTTGATGAGGTGCTACGTCAAGTAAGTGTGCATAAAACCTGGAGCTACGATGTATCACGACTAAAAGCCAGAATTGATAAAGATGGAGATCTGAGCGCATCGGTTTATCATCTTCTAACCGAACCTGATGGAGAGGAGGAAGATTGGAATAATATATTGGAAACCTTGCTCTATTTTGTGGTGGTCCGTGCTTTACGTCTGGCTGATCAGAGAGCAGGTTTATTCCATCTGAATAGTTAAAAAGCTCACACAAGTACCCTGATACGGGTCAAATGAAGGTGCGAGTCGTTAGTGACGGTACAACTACCTTAAAATATGTGCTCATCCCTGACGGTGAGCATACAAACAGATAGTAGGTAAGTATGACTTCAAATGTCTATTATGTTGAGAAAACGAGCAATACTTCAGCAGATACGTTACTCGCTGTTGGCTTAGCTAGATTATTGCAAGATGTTTTACAGCAAGCGGGAAAAATAAGCCAGGGATTGCTCATACGGAACGCTGGTCCTCACTATCAGATCCAGTTACCATTCCCAATTATTGACAATGATATACGGCATCTTAACGTTCCTCCACTTCTTGTACGGCCTTTTGTAACAGAGAAGCAAAAAGAAAAGCAGTTGAAGTTAGGGTGGGATGTTGAGACTCTCGGCTTTCCTTATGATACTCAGCAACAGCAGAGCAGGATGTATTATGAAGCGCGTAAGATTTTGCAGGCCGAAGAAAAAAGGCCAGAGGCAATATGGAAGAAGGAACGATCACCTCAATTCAGGCAAGTCGAGGAGCTACGACCAGGCATCGAATATGCCCATTATCAAGCCATTAGCCAGATGAAAATCTCTGATACATTTAATGAGATTATGCGTCGCTGGTATACCTTGACCATTGAGCAGATGCGTTCTCTTTTGGAGATCTTGCTAGACCTCTTTCGTACTCCGCTCAACGATATCATAGAAGCAAGCACAAAATGGCAACAGTTTGCTAAAGACCAACATATACGCTCTGGGGCAGCAGTAACGGCACTGCAGATTATCAACCCAACGGCTGGGAAAGGTGCGAATCGTTCCAGGGCTGGAGAACTTGCAATATCTGGTAACATAGATAGTTTCTGGCCACTCGAAATGCTTAAATTTGCAGGGTTTCTTTATGCAGCAGCTCCATTTGTTGTTAAAGAAAGCAAGGACCGCAAAACATATGTTATGCAGCCAAATACAATAGAATTGAAGCGTTTAAAAGAAATCATGGACGATTTTCGTAAGGTTTGCTGGTCTAGCACTGCGGTCAAGCTTGACATCATGGCATCACTACGCTTTATTCAGACATTTGTAGAACATCGGCGAAGATTCCTTGCGGCAGAAGAGGAAGAGGAAGATTCGTTTGAGGAAAAACGACTCAACAACCTTGCTCAGGGATTCGAGGTAACTTTCTATAAAGACCTTAGGAGTGCTTATGCAACCATGAATGTTGCCTCGGTTCATATTCCTTCCTGGTTGCCAGATATAAAGAGTTTGTCTGATGCTGAAAGTGTTGCAGATCTAGTACGAGAACATCTGCGAGTTATACAGGGTATTCAAGATAGTAAGGGGAAAGAAGGTTCGGAAGAGTATGAACTACTGCGCTTTTACCGGGACTTTCTCTCTGGGAATGATCTGCGAGCTTTCTGGAACTTTACTACGGCATACAGTGGCTACTTGATGAGTCAGCGTGAAGGAGAGAAAGACCCAAAGCGGCAGGTTCGACAATTAAGTTACAAAGGATTGGAGATCATACTAATGGGTACTCAGACCAGTGATAACAAATTGACAGATATTACCAGGAATACTAGCTTTAAACGTATCGCTTACGCTATTCGGCATTCGACAATCATACCACAACATCAGCGGGCTATTGGGCAAGATCCCGTGTTTGAAATTCGTTATGGTCTTGGTCAGGAGCTGAGACGTAAGGGGCGCTATCGTGATGAGTTTATGATTGCTCTGAGCGATTTTCTCCATCTCTACAATGCTGAAATTGCACGAGAAGAGGTGCGAACTGATAGGATCGGTGATAAGAAAGCCAAGAAACTGCGCTCTCGAGTAGAGTACAAAGATATACATGAAATAGCATCCCTCATCGATCAATTCAATTCATCAGAATTGATTTGTGCAATGCTAGTTGCCTGTGGGTATGCATCAGATTTTGGCAAAAAAGACTCACAAGAAGCGTCTGCGTATTCCGCAGAAGAATTCGATGACTCATCTTTAGATGAAGAAGCATAACTACGGTACTAATATTGAAGGTAGATATTAAGGAAGAACAGAAAGAGGTTTCAAATATGGCCACCCCAATCGCATCACTCTCTATCGCCGCACGCGCGACACTCAATATGCATAGCCTCAATAATGAAGGCGGCGAGGGCAACCAGATCCAGACGCGCAAAGTCGAGATCGTCGGTCACGATGGCAAGCTCCACAGCGTCAACGCCATCTCTGGCGATATGCTCAAGCATGTGTTAATGGAGCACTTTTACCAGCATGCCCGTGCCCGCGAGGTCTCTCTATGCCAGAGCTGCCAGCGCTTTAATGCCAATCGTATTAATGCCGACAAGGAGTTTATGAAGAATGCGAGCAAGAATGATTCGGAGTTCGTTGACCAGATGCTGAAGGCATGCGCATTGGACGATGTCGCAGGTATTCTCGTGACGGAGGGGCGCTCAACGCCGCGCAAGTCGATTAGCGAGTTTGGCTGGGTGCTGGGTCTGCCCGGTCGTGTGGAGACCGATACGTATCTGCATGTGAAATATGTCTCCGAAAGGGGAGGCGAGAAGCGGGCAGAAGATGCGGCAGGGCAGAAGACAGGAGCGAACCTGGGGCAGAGCATTTTTCATCGTCCCGCCTCCAGCGGCATCTATGCTATAGTCTGTCACCTGGAACTTTCACGTATTGGATACAACGATATCAAGCAAAAATATGCGCTCAGTCCCGAGGAACGCCAGGTGCGTACGTCCCTGCTCCTGGAGAGTTTGCTGCATACCTTTATTGAGTTGAATGGTGCCATGCGCTCGACACAATTGCCGCACCTGGTTGCCCTGGAAGGAATCATTACAACAAGCTCAGGAGTGACACCGGCTCCCTTAATCAGTCCCTTGATTGGTGGTCCCGATGATCGTGATACCTACCGTGAACAGGCGGCAAGTATCGTTGCGGCTTTGAATGGAGGCCAGCAGCCTACGGTGAGCGCTGATACCTTCGATACCATCAGCGATTTTGCGGACCAGATGCGCACATTGATCGACTCAAGCTCGCCTTTTGCAATGAAAGTGTCATAGTAGTTCTATAAAGGAAGAATGTATGTGGATCGTCGCACGCTATTTCCCTGTAGCACCGTTCTCGCTCAAACCAGCGGCAGCGACATCATCGGGGGGCAAGACATTACTTGTCCCCACGCCCTATGCTATGAAGATGGCGCTGCTGGATGTGGCTATTCGTACGCTGGGGCTCTCAGCGGGAGAGCGACTGTTTCCAGCGTTGCGTGATCTCTCCGTCTCCCTGGAGATGCCGCATGATCTTGTGGTCATGAAAGGATTTAGCAAGATCCGGCGGCCAGTCGAATCGAAAGATTCGCAGAAGAAGGAAGAGACACGCGAGGAGTTCGAGGTACGCCTGCGCGAGAAATTGAGTGACCGGATGGAGAGGGGACAGTATCCGTTCTACTCAACGATTGCCTACCGCGAATACGTCTACTATCGCGACCCGTTCCAGCTCGCTCTCGGGAGCCCCAGTGGAGAGCCTTTCCCAGAAGAGCTACCACGACTGCTTCCAGGTATTAACTACTTCGGTAAGCGAGGCGGCTTTGTTCAAATGATGGAACCACCTCAGCTTCTGGATACGTTGCTTGGAGACCGTTTTGTGAACCTGACACCTGACGGACAATATCCATTCTCTCTGAATGGAACATTACAAATGCTTGATGATTGTGGGAAAACCTTGACGTTTCAACGTGCCAACATCTATAGTGCAGAGCGTATCACGATGGGCAAAGAGCGTATTGTACGACATGTTGTGCTGCCTTATCATCTGACGCGTTCCAGTCGGAGCTATAGCTGGTACCAGTATGTTCGTCAGGAACAGGAGGAGGAAGAATAGGATGGATGACCTGGTGACACATCACTTGCTCTTTATCACAGAAGTGATGACCCCTCTAGAGCTCGATGAGCATAGTGGTGCAGCCTTGCGTGGCAATCTTTTTGAGTCTGTATGGAGACGCTTTTGTACCAATAAGGCGTCTCCGAGTTGTGCGGAGTGCTCTCTGCATACGGTCTGCCCCGTCAGTACCCTCGTCGCACCATTGCGCGAAGAGAACGGGCGTGGACGCGACATCCCGCGCCCGTATATTATCCTCCCGCCTCTTGGTGGCGCAAGGTGTTTTGCACCGGGAGAACCGCTTACATTTGGCCTGACGCTTTTCGGGAGCATCATCCACTTGTTGCCATACATCATGCTTTCGTTACAGACGCTCGAATCGGTCGGTCTGGGACGGCGTGTGCAGACGCAAAATGGCAAGCGGGGACAATTTACCGTCAAGCAGGTTGAAACATACAATCCTTTGAATGGGAAGCGCGAAGTGATTTACCGGTCCGGGAAACCAATTGTTGGTGCGTCAACCATCTCCGTCACCGTAGCGGATGTACAGGCGAAAGCGGCGGCATTAGCAAAGGAAAAGATCACGCTCGAATTCCTGACACCGACCCGTATTAAAGATCAAGAGCATCCGATACGCCGTATCGAGTTTCGTCCTATCTTCCATCGCCTGCTTGAGCGCCTGACAGCGCTCCGTGTGGAATACGGCAACGGGCAGGAACAATCCTATGAGGAGAGAAAACATTTCGTCGATCTTGCACAACGCATTCATTGTATTGATGACGCTATGCATTGGGAAGAGGTGAGCAGTTACTCCCGTCGCATCAAAGAACTCTCCTCGATCAGCGGCTTTGTAGGACATGCCACCTTCGCAGGAGATCTCAGTCCATTTCTTGAATTCCTGGTGTGGGGCGAACTGACCCATGTGGGCAAGAATTGCGTGAAAGGCAATGGATGGTACCGGATAGCAACATAAGTCTGCAAGAGCGGGTTCCAAAATTCCCCAAAAGAGCATGCTCATAGTCGTAGAGGTAGAGGCCCGCTAGAGGGTACTGCAAGAAAAGAGCATACTCCCAAATATTCATCAGAAATTCCGCATACCCTGCGGAATTTTTTTATAAAGTGTGTTGTAGAAGCACAATTTGCTGTGCTCCTGATTTCAACTCATGAATGGAGCGGTAAGGAAGCGTTATGGAACTTGTTGTAGAGGGTAAAGGGTCTTTTGTAGGCAAGCACCAGGGCCGCTTGCGTGTGACACGTGAACAAAAAACAGTAACCGAGATCCCATTGATTCATCTCAAACAGGTGATTATTGTCGCTGGTGGCGTTGGTATCTCCAGCGATGTGATCCGCACATGTAGCGAAGAAGGCATCCCTATTCATTTTCTCAGTGGCCGTGGGAATGCGGTTGCCAGTCTCTATTCGGCTGGTCTGACAGGGACAGTAATCACGCGCCGCGCTCAGCTAGCGGCATATGAGGGCAAGACGGGAGTAATCGTCGCCAAAGCGTTTGTGGCTGGTAAATTAGAGAACCAGGCGAATTTGTTACGCTATATGGCAAAGTATCGTAAAGAAACGAATCCAGAACTGCACGAAGAACTGATGCGTGTTGCCTTAGAGATGCGTGACTTCTTATACGAACTGGAGCTACTCAGCGCAGAGAAGATTGATGCCCTTCGTGAGCAGATCCTTTCTGTCGAAGGTCGTGCAGCACAACGCTATTGGAAGATGATTGGCCAGATCATCCCTCCTGAGTTAGGATGGACCGGACGCGAAACACAAGGCGCAACGGATCTGTTCAACTCGGCGCTCAACTATGGCTATGGCATTTTGTATGGCCAGATTGAGCATGCGCTTACATTGGCGGGTCTTGATCCGTTTGGTGGCTTCCTTCATACCGACCGGCCCGGGAAACCCAGTCTCGTCCTGGATGCTATCGAGGAGTTTCGCCAGACGATTGTCGATCGCACAATCATCGGCCTCGTCAATAAACATGTGCCACTTGAGCGAGATGAACAACACCTGCTCACAGAGCCGACGCGCAAGAAGATTGCGGAAAAGGTTCTAGAGCGCCTGGAGAGTAGCGAGATGTATGAGAAGAAGCGGCAAGCGTTACGCTTTATTATGCAGAGCCAGACACGCCACCTCGCACTCTTCTTGCGTGGTGATCGGGAGAGCTACGAGCCGTTCATCTCTGGCTGGTGAGGGAGAGAGTCTATGCGCTATCTACTGATTTACGATATCTCCCACGACGGAGTACGGACAAAAGTCGCTGATGCCTGCCTGGATTACGGCCTGGAGCGCGTGCAATACAGTGCGTTCCTGGGAGAACTGAATAAGACGCATCAGCGAGAACTCTGGCTTCAGATCGAACGTCGCATCGGAAAGCATGCTGGAAGCGTTCACCTCTACCCGCTCGACGAAAAAAGCTGGTTAGCACGGCGCATCCTTGCACGGTCAGGAGAGGAGGAGTAAGATGGCAAGCTGGTTTCTGGAAGTGACCGATCTCAAACAATATACCTATTGTCCGCGCATCGTCTTCTATCGCTATTGTCTGCCTACGATACGTCCGATGACCTACTTGATGGAAGAAGGTATTCGCCAGCATCTGGTAGAAGAAGACCGTGAAGAACGGCGTAGCTTGCGTCATTACCAGCTAGAGGAAGGTGAACGCTTTTTCCATCTTGCTCTTCAGTCGGAAACGCTGGGTCTGTCAGGCTGTATTGACCTGGCCATAGCAACACCGTCACGTGTGGCAGCGAATGCCGAAGCCATCGTTGTCGAGTACAAACACTCTGAACAAAAGGCTGGAGCACACTTCAAATTGCAACTTGCAGCCTATGCCCTGCTGATAGAGGAAGCATGGAACATCCCTGTGAAGCGAGGTTTCATCTACTCAATCCCGATGAAGAGTGCGGAAGTTGTCTCAATGACCCCATTACTACGGAAAAAGGTTATGCAGACGATAACACACATTCGTCAATTAATAGAGCGCGAAAAAATGCCAGAGCCACCAGCGGCACAAGGACGCTGCGTTACCTGTGAATTTCGCCGTTTTTGTAATGATGTAGTATAGGGATTCCTCATCAAAAAGTGGCTCCTGGCCCGATGATTCGAAAATCGGTCCAGTGAGCCAGCCGTACCTCCAGAATTCAAGAATTATCAGCCGGAGAAATACGTATGTAACTGTAAAGTACAGTAAAACTTCTCGCAAATCCCCCCTGCTTTTGGACAAAAATTGATTTGCGAAAAAAGTTGTGATCCGCTATACTAAACTGTGATACATCTCGAAAATCGACGCGTTGAGAAGTTCAAGAAAGAGCTTATATCGTTGAAAATGGCTTTTAAGGGTGTGCATTTTTTAACGCCTACGGCGGTTGTAGAGGAATAGGCCCGCTAGAGGGTACTGCAAGAATGGTGAAGATGTGCCTTTGTAGTATTCGTGTTCAGTTGTAGAGGAATAGGCCCGCTAGAGGGTACTGCAAGCTTGATGAATATTTCAGGAAGCATTAAGACTGTTGCGTAGTTGTAGAGGAA
>WNGD01000683.1_pt1 | contig 36492 bp, 41 predicted proteins | sample 5400671 | NCBI WGS metagenome assembly WNGD01 (sample SAMN13153369, study PRJNA577476) | soil metagenome | isolation source: 40 cm soil or saprolite under grassland replicate 2 | place: USA:California | collected 2016-06-15 | reverse complement strand
AGCTGGCTCCCCCTCTTCCTGTTCCACGCTTGTCCCAGTGTGTCAGAGGTCATCCCTCTCCTGCCTACCTTGCTCTTCTTCGACTTAAACAACAAGAAGCGGGGTTGAGCTCGATCACCACTTAGTGCGGTTCTACCTATATCCAGGGAGGATCATGTTGAACCCCATTAACCTGTTCGATTATGAAGCACTCGCTCGGAAGCGTATGGCCCCTGTTATCTGGGATTACTTCTCTGGCGGGAGCGATGATGAGGTCACGCTACGAAACAACCGCGCAGCCTTCGAGCGTATACGCCTGCGACCACGGATGCTTGTCGATGTGAGTACCATCCAGACACAAACGAGCATGCAAGGCAGTCCAGTGAGCATGCCTGTACTGGTTGCTCCAATGGCCTATCACGAACTGGCACACCTGGAAGGCGAGATTGCAACGGCGCGAGGCGTCGGCCAGGCGGGGACAATACTGATCGTCAGTACGTTCGCAACCCGCAGCATCGAGGAGATCGCTGCGGCAGCCACTGGTCCCCTCTGGCTGCAACTCTACCTCACGCGCAGCTTGCAGGTAACAGGCGAAGTGGCCCAACGCGCCGAAGCAGCCGGGTACCGCGCACTTGTCCTGACCATCGACACGCCACGTCTGGGACGCCGCGAGCGCGATCTACATAATAACTTTGTGCCGCCTGCTCGTTTAGCCAACTTCTCTACTGAAGATCCTGACGATACAGCAACCATCCATGTGCAGCGCCATATGCCAGGGACATGGGATACGCTCGCCTGGTTACGCTCGTTGACGACTTTGCCCATTTTGCTCAAGGGGATTCTGACCGCCGAGGACGCACTATTGGCGCTAGAACATGGCGTGCAGGGTATCATCGTCTCCAATCACGGTGGTCGTCAGCTTGATGGAGCAATAGCAGGCATTGAGGCACTCCCTGAAGTCGTTGAGGCCGTTGCGGACCGCTGCGAAGTCTATGTGGATGGAGGGATCAGGCGCGGGACCGACGTTCTGAAGGCGCTGGCATTGGGCGCTCACGCAGTGCTGCTCGGTCGCCCTGTGCTATGGGGATTAGCCGTCAATGGGCAGGAGGGTGTGCGCCACGTGCTGGACCTGTTGCGAGCAGAGTTAGAGCTGGCAATGGCACTGTCTGGTCGTCCAACACTGACGAGCATCGATCGATCACTGCTTAAAATTATGTAAAACCATGTTGAGCATCACAACTTGATAATCTCGCCACGCACGTTCTTTGTCTCGTCATCGATATACAGCATGCCGATGCTGCACGTTGGCTGGCGGCGTCGATCAGTAGCGCTGCCAGGATTGAAGAGCAACTGACCGTCGTGTTCCTGGTTATAGGGATTGTGACTGTGCCCAAAAACGACGATGCGTGCATCCGGGAATTCCTGGCGAGCCGTCTTAGCGTAACGAGCGCTATCGCCCAGAATATGTACAATCCCGATCTTGCATTGACCAACAACTATTTCGCGCTTAATCGGCAATTTCATTATCACCTCTTCATGCTCAACGTTGCCCTGCACAGCCACGACGGGCGCAATCGTCTCAAGTTCTGAAATCACGGAGAGCACCGAAAGATCCCCCGCATGAATAATTAATTCCACTCCTGAAAAATGCCCCAATAATGGTTCGGGCAAGCGTCTAAAATATGGTATGTGAGTGTCAGATAAAACGCCGACGCGGTGTTGCATCTTGTCTCTCCCTTACTAAATTATGCTATATTACCCATAAGTATATGAGATACGCTGCCTTGTTATCTTTATAGGGCAACGTTTTTGTATTGATTAGTACATGTTGACCGGGATACGCCAGGCGTATCTTTCTACATCAGGATATCACATCATATGCGTGTTGCTATTATAGCTGACATTCACGGCAATCAGCTTGCATTTGAGGCCGTACTCCACGACCTGAAAAAGCAGCCAGCAGTAGATCAATTGATTATTGCAGGCGATCTCTGCTTGAACGGTCCCCAACCACGCGAAGTTCTGCGTACCGTCAAAGCATTACACTGTCCGGTTATTCAAGGGAACGTCGATCAGGAGGTTGCTACCCCACCGGGTACAGGTCCCAAGAAGCACGACATTATTCACTGGACACGTGAGCAGATAGGGCGCAAAGGTGTCGAGTACCTGGCCTCACTGCCCTTCTCGTACCGCGTCACCAATCCTTATGGGAGCGATCTGCTGATCGTACACGCCAATCCGCTCAACCTGGAGGACGCGATATTTCCTACGTCGCCGGATAGCATGTTAGAACATCTGCTAGGCGGCCTGGAACCAACGATTGGAGTACTGGCGTTTGGTCATCTGCACATCGCCTACACGCGGCGTTGGGGACATCTCTTGCTGGTTGATACAGGCAGTTGTGGCCTGCCTCGCGACGAAGATCAACGCGCCGCCTACGCCATTTTGACCTGTGAGAACAACCTCTGGCAAGCCGAACACCGACGCGTGGAGTATGACGTCAAGGCCGTTGTAAAGCAGTTAAAGACGTGCGGCATCCCCCATGCAGAAAAACGTATCAGGATACTGACCGCCGCCACCTACGCCGAGAACGGTTCCACAGAGCACGTCGGTAAGAAAAAACCGTAGGGGCCTCCCTTGCGGGGGCCCTGCGTGCCTCGTGATGACAGGGTACACAGAACCCCCGCAAGGGAGGCCCCTACGGGAGAAAAATTAGTCAGGGGGTACCTGACCTGCTACGAGATTTCCAAAAAAGTTAACATAAGCTAATGCCGTCTGTTCAGAAACTTGTGATTCCTCCACCACTGTGGCCTCTTCCCCCAAGTAGCTGGCAGCATCTCCGATGTCAACCAGTTCCAGCTCTTCAATGATTGTACGCAGTTCTCCGGTTGTCGCCATAGCGCATACCCCTATTCATATAAAATGTATTATCCTTAATGCATTCGGGAACTTCGACTCACCCGAATGTAAGACAGTACTAGCTCGGCCCACTCCCATCCCATACATCGGGCACCCTCCGCTTCAGAAACCATGTGCCAGGTGATCATTTGTTTATAGATAGCGTAAGCAGAACAATAAAAAAGTTGAGGAGTCTTGCCCCTCCCTCTAAAGATACGTACGTGTAAAGGTTACACAGCACATAAAGCAACCATAGTAGTCCAAATAGGCCATTGGAAGAGGTTGAAACTCAACCATTGCTGTACCATTACAATGCATAGCGGAAACAACCCGGCTCTCTCTTTGTGATATACTGGTAGCAACATAACTAAAAGGCTTTTTGGACGGGCCAGTGAAAGCAGTTATCTACCTACCCATCCTCACCCGAAGACCTGCGTATCGCCCTGGACCTGCTCAAAAAACGCCAGCTACGCGTTGAACGGCTGATCAGTCATCACCTGCCCCTGGAGCAAATTCACGAGGGGGTGGCGCTGATGCGGGAACGTAAGGCTCTGAAGGTATACTTTCAGATAGCAGGAGAAACTTATGGCAAGTAATCATTATGATGTCGCGGTGATCGGCGCGGGTCCTGGTGGCTATGTCGCAGCCATCCGAGCCGCCCAGCTTGGCGCAAAAACCGCGATCGTGGAGAAACAATATCTTGGCGGCACCTGCCTCAATGTCGGCTGCATCCCATCTAAGGCGATGCTGCACATAGCGGAGGTGCTGCACAATCTGGAGTCGGTGGCCGAACTGGGTATCAATTTGCCACAGGCAGCGACCTTTGATATGTCGAAAGCGGTCGGCTTCAAAGACAAAGTTGTGAAGCGCATGGTCGGCGGCGTCGGCACGCTCATGAAAGGGAATCACATCGACGTATTTGACGGCCTGGGAACTGTCGATGCATCCCGCAAAGTGACGGTCACGAAAGAAGGCAGCGCCCCACAGGAGTTTACTGCCGACAAGATCATCCTGGCAACAGGCTCGGTTCCCTTGATCCCTCCGATGCCTGGCATTGACGGTAAAAATATTATGAACAGCGACACGTGCTGGAACCTGCAAAAAACGCCCGCAAGCCTGATCTGCGTAGGCGGCGGCATCATCGGCGTCGAACTGGCCTGTATGTTTAGTTCGTTAGGTACTAAAGTCACCATCCTGGAGATGCTCCCCGACGTGCTGGCACCACTGGACGAAGAGGTACGTCGCTTGCTGGTCAGGATCTTGACGAAGCGTGGTATCGATATCGTCACCAACGCCCGCGTGGAGTCTGTTGCGGATGACGGCGATCAGAAAAAAGTCGTCGCGCAAACAGAGAAGGGCTCTCAGAACTACAATGCCGAGTACGTATTGGTCGCAGTCAGCCGCCGCCCCAATACCAGCGGCCTGGAGCACCTGATAGAGCAGGGCCTGGACGTTGATCGTGGCCGTGTGTGCGTCAACGATAAAATGGAGACCAACCTGCCCGGTATCTACGCCATCGGCGACCTGATTCACGGCGCAGGACTGGCGCACGTCGCCTCGACCGAAGGTGAGATTGCCTCCGACAACGCTATGGGCCACGAAATGCACATGGACTATAACGTCGTGCCCAACCCGATCTACACCTTCCCCGAAGTCGCATTCGTCGGATTGACTGAAGCACAGGCCAAAGAAAAGCAGCCGGAAGCACGTGTCGAACGCTTCCCCTGGGTCGCTATCGGCAAGGCCGTCGCCATGGACGAGACGGAAGGCTTCACCAAGGTCATTATGGGCAAGTATGGCGAGATCCTGGGTGCGCACATCATCGGTCCAGACGCCACCAACCTGATCAGCGAATTCTCGCTCGCCATGCGCAGTGAACTGACCGTAGACGAGATCAGCGAGACCATTCACCCGCATCCAACCCTGAGTGAGGGTATCCGCGAGGCCGTGTTGAGCGTTGAAGGTCGTCCGATCCATATGCCCCCGAAGCAGCCAGCCAGGACAAGATAATATCCGTGGTGGGGGCGCGATTGGGTTGACAACGTTCGCGGGCTTATAAATCGCGCCCCTACACCATCGCGCCCCTACACCATCGCGCCCCTGCCACGATATCTATATTTATCCCCCTTCTTTCCCATCTTTGATGCCTATGCCACACAGGTACTATAGAATGTGTTAATATTGACAGATAAATATGAGTCAATACAATAGTAGAGTATAAAGTCCACTGCAAAATACTGTGACAGGTATACAAAAGATGAAGGTTGCATATGCAGGCAATTACGAGGGGAGCCAGTCCGAAGTTGCGCGTTCTGCTGGCAAGGGTTCTGCTGGTGTCGGCGCTCACGAGTGTTCTGCTGGCAGGAGGATTAGCCACATATCTTCTATTGACCGCGAACACTGCGCCAGTTCGGACTACGACTATGAAGCCAAAGATAGAACCTGAAGTCGTGACCAACAAGCTTGACATCGCGGCGGTGAAAGCTGTTGCTCAGCAATATATGAACGCGGCACTCAAGGGCCAATACGATCAGCTCTGGTCGATGCTTCATCCCCAGATACAGGCCATCTGGCCCAATCGGGCAATGTTTAAGGCGTTCTGGCGAGAACATTTCCAGGATTATAACTTGAAGGGATTTACGCTGGGCAAGATCGAGGTACTTCCTACCTGGGTGAATCCAGAGACAATGATACAGTATAGCAACGTTATGCGGATGCTTGTCTCACTACAGATTATGCCAAAGACGATGATACAGCAACAGGCACAGCAGACACAGTTACCGCCAGAAGTGCTGCACCCGGCTCCGCTCTTCCAGGATCTGCCCTTTATCGTACAGCATGCTGTGGGAAATAAATGGTACGTCCTCAATGGGGGGCCGTTCGATCTGGAAGCACCTATCCTGCCACCCATTACACCAGTGATCCGCAGAGTTCAGGTACCCATTCCAATGTACCATCATATTTCAGATAAACCTGTCTTCGACGCGCTCTCGCACAGTCTGGAAGTTACATCAGCGTTGTTCACGCAGCAGATGGACTACCTCAAAGCTCAGGGCTACCATACCATCACTTTCAACCAGTTGTTTAACGCTCTGTACTACGGTGGTCCCCTGCCTGAGAAACCCATCATTCTCACATTTGATGACGGCTACGATGATGCATATAAAGTTGCTTACCCCATCTTGAAGGCGCACGGCTTCAGCGGCATGTTCTATATCATCTCAGGCAAAGTGGGCTGGCAGGGACAGATGACATACCCACAGATGCGCGAGATGCTGCTGAACGGGATGCAGATGGGCTCACACACAATCCACCATGTCGATATGGGCCAGGTTCTGCGTGATTCCGTCGAGCAGGCACAGCAAGAGTTGCAGATCTCGCAGAGCACGCTGCAAAAAAACCTGGGCATTCCCATCCAGCAGTTCTGCTATCCCTCTGGTGAGCCATTCAAACACGGCACTCTAGCTCTGAGGCAAGAGATCGTTGCGCTACTGGCCCAGGATGGCTATATCGGCGCAACCACCGATCCAGGTATGACTGGCACGATGCAGGACAGCACGGCACCGTTTGTGTTGTTACGTGTACGTGTCGATGGACGCTCCTCGTTGCCGGTCTTTGAACAGAGTTTGCCCTGATAACAGATATAACCGCAAACCCGTAGAGGCATGCCTTGCGTGTGCCGGGTCGTTCGGGAGGAAGTTCCTGACCTTAATAGTGTTACTGCCCACCCACTCGGCACACGCAAGGCATGCCTCTACGGGTTACAGTTATTGCCACATAAGAAGAAAAACGCTATACTATACACAACTTAATGAGTGTCCTGGTACACTGTCTCTATCCCCACACTACGTAGGTGAAGAACAGAGAGGCACTGAAATGATAAACGATCAACGGGAACGAACGGATCGTTTAGAGACCACATTGCAGACCATCGCGTCCTTGCTACAAACAGGCATACTCAATGTAGAACGAACCAAAGGCGGCGTACACGAAACGGGCAGTATCAAATTTCTCTATGGACAACCGGTCGAAGCCTCAGCAGGTACGCGCTTCGGGATCGATGCTTTTGAATGGCTAACAACCTGGAGCAATTGCCGCTACGTCTTTAGCGCCAAATTCCCCTCTGAAATTATCGTATCACTACCACCGGTACTTACCCCAAAGAACGCTCATGCATCACCACTCGCCTTGCTAACTCGCTTCATCCAACCAACCACCGAAGCGGGGCTTACCCTATTGGGAGCCTCGTCAACGCCCTCGCTACCTGCACCATACCGCCTGCTCGACGATCTCGAAGCGCTCGCCTGTATCCAACGCGCCGGCTTCTCGCGCCTGCATCTCCACGTCTTCCTCCTGCTCGACGGACAACGCACCCCTGACGATATCGTATACCTGACTAATCGTCCCTTGCACAAAATTCAGCAGGCGCTCTCAGACCTTGAACACGTCGGACTAATAAAATATTCGTAAGTGCGAACGTGATAAAAAGAGCCATGCAAAAAACTCTTTACAACTCTCCCAGAGTATGCTATTATCATTTCGCCAGGGGATGTAGCTCAGCTGGGAGAGCGCGACAATCGCACTGTCGAGGTCAGGGGTTCGAGCCCCCTCATCTCCACTGCACGCATCATCTATGGGGCGATTCAAACGTCCCGTAGAGGCATGCCTTGCGTGTGCCGGGTGCGTGGGCCTCCTGGCTCAAGGGTGTTGTTCCCTACGCACCCGGCACACGCAAGGCATGCCTCTACGGGTCCACGCACCTGCATCATCTATTTCATACCTTGCAAATCGCAAACACGTATGGTATAGTATACTGACAATATGCGACGAGCAGGAGTAGTAGGTCACCTTTTCCAGAGAGTAGCCGGATGGTGCGAGGCTGCAAACAGAAGACCGAACTCGCCTGCGAGCAATAAGTGTGAACCGCTAACAAATAGTACATCAGTACTTTTCAGGCATTGAGCACTTGTCGGGACGCCCGTTATAGCGTACAATGAGAGTAGATCAAGGACAACAAGTACCAGTGACCAACAGACATGGGCCTGTAGCGCAGCTGGGAGAGCGCCTCCATGGCATGGAGGAGGTCAGGGGTTCGAATCCCCTCAGGTCCACCATTCCTGTCTAAGATCGAAAATCAGGGTGGTACCACGGAATGGCCTTTCGTCCCTTATGGATGAAAGGCTTTTTGTTATCAATCTTATTATTATTGTTAACTCATATCCGTAGGGGTGGGGCTGGCCCCCACCCGTTTCATCGAGAACGATTTCCATTGCATTGCAGCGGGTGGGGGCCAGCCCCACCCCTACGGATATGGCCATATAGGGGAGGCCCAATATGATTACCCGAACTAAGTACAATCCTAAAGAAATTGAGCACAAATGGCAGACGCAGTGGGAAACTGCGCAACTGTATCATGCATCTGAAGATTCTCCTGAGCCAAAATTCTATCACCTGGTTATGTTCCCTTATCCTTCTGGCGATCTCCATATGGGCCACTGGTACAATTATTCGCCCTTCGATGCCTATGGTCGCTTCAAGCGCATGCAGGGCTATAATGTGATGCAACCGATTGGTTTCGATGCCTTTGGACTGCCCGCCGAGAATGCTGCAATCAAACGCGGCATCCAGGCGCGTACCTGGACACTGGCTAATATCGAGACTATGCGCAAACAACTGCGAGCAATGGGCGCACAATGGGATTGGCAGCGCGAGGTGGTTACCTGCCAGCCGGACTACTATAAGTGGACGCAGTGGCTGTTTCTGCAATTCTATAAACACGGCCTGGCCTATCGCACCAAGGCCCCGGCGAACTGGTGCCCGGGCTGTAATACAACCCTGGCAAACGAGCAGGTCCTGGCGGATGGAACCTGCGAGCGCTGCGGCAGTACGGTGATCCGTAAGGAGATCGACCAGTGGCTGCTGAAGATCTCTGCATATGCCGAGGAACTGCTGAAGTTCCCAGATATCGAATGGCCTGAGAAGACGATGGTGATGCAGCACAACTGGATTGGACGCAGCGAGGGCGCTGAAATTCGCTTCTGGGCGGAGATCGATGGCAGGCGCGAGGAGATTCCGGTCTTTACAACACGCCCGGATACGATCTATGGCGCGACGTTCTTTGTGCTGGCACCCGAACATCCCTGGGTGGAGAAGATCACAACGCCCGAACATAAAGCGGCTGTGGATGCTTATGTAGATCAGGCAAGGCGCATGACCGAGGTCGAGCGCATGAGCGCGGAGAAGGAAAAGACTGGCGTCTTCACAGGCGGCTATGTCATTAATCCTGTCAGTGGTGATAAGGTCCCGGTCTGGATCGCGGATTATGTGCTGATGGGCTACGGATCTGGTGCGATCATGGGTGTGCCTGCCCACGATCAGCGCGACTTCGAGTTTGCACGCAAGTTTGGCATTCCCATCATCGAGGTGATTCGTCCCGATGGCGAGGAAGCGAGCGATCCGGCGACGTGGCCTGCCCCGAAAGAAGCACCGGGTGTGATGGTCAACTCTGGTCCCTTCGATGGTACTCCCGGCGACGAGGCGATTGCTAAAATCACGCAGTATATCGAGGAGCAGGGTTACGGCAAATTTATGGTCACGTACAGACTGCGTGACTGGCTGATCAGTCGCCAGCGCTACTGGGGCTGTCCCATTCCAATCGTATATTGTCCAACGGATGGCATGCTCCCTGTACCAGAGGAGCAACTGCCGGTCCGGTTGCCCGAAAATGTGCAGTTCAAATCAACGGGTGAGTCGCCACTGCGCTACGAGCCGGAATTCGTCAATACAACCTGTCCTGCCTGTGGCGGACCAGCGACGCGCGAGGCCGATACGCTGGATACCTTCATCGACTCGTCCTGGTACTACCTGCGCTACGCCGATCCACACAACGACCGGCAGGTCTGGAGTCCCGAGAAACTGCAAAAGTGGCTGCCCGTCGATCAATACGTAGGCGGCGTGGAGCACGCGATCCTGCACCTGCTGTACTCGCGCTTCTTCACCAAGGCCCTGCGCGATATGGGACACCTGAACTTCGACGAGCCGTTCCTGCGCCTGTTCCACCAGGGCATGGTGCTGGGTGCAGATGGTCAGAAAATGTCCAAGTCGCGTGGCAACGTCGAAGCACCTGACAAGTACGTTGAGAAGTATGGTGCCGATACTGTGCGCTGCTACATGATGTTTATTGGCCCATTCGAGGCCGGTGGATCCTTTAAGGCCGAAAATCTGGAAGGTGTCTGGCGCTTCCTGAACCGCTTCTGGAGCCTGGTCAATGACTTCTGGGTCGATGGCAATGTCAGCACGGTTGAGACGAGCGAGAGTAAAGCGTTGGAGCGTCTGCGCAACAAGACCATCAAGCGCGTTACAGAGGATCTGAGCAACTTCCGCTTCAATACGCCCCTGGCAGCTCTGATGGAATGCAATAATGCCCTGATCAAGCAGCAAAACGATGGCGTTGCACGGCACGCAGTCTATCGCAGGACGCTGGAAACGATGATACAACTGCTGGCTCCAATGGCACCACATATTAGCGAAGAGCTGTGGTACCTGACGGGTCATAAGAACAGCATTCACACGTCTCAGTGGCCAACCTATGATGAGGCACTGACGAAAGATGAAACCTTCACGCTGGTCATACAGATCAACGGCAAGGTGCGCGAACGCGTCGAAGTCCCGGCGGACATCAGTGAAGCCCAGGTGCGTGAACTGGCCATCAACAACCCGCGCATCACCTCGCTGATCGGCGAAACAACGGTGCAAAAAATCATCTACATTCCCGGTCGCCTGATAAATATCGTCTTGCGCAATAAGTAGCCAATTTCCGTAGAGGCACGCCTTGCGTGTGCCGGGTGTGCGGCCAGAGTGCATAGAGCGGGCCACCCGGCACACGCAAGGCGTGCCTCTACGGGTCGCAAATATATTGATTTCATTCCCCATTTTTGTAACCCGTCAACGTCTATTTATTTAGAGACAATACTGCCTCAACAATTACTCAGAACCGGATTAGAAAATACACTTCTTATCATTCGTGTAACGGCTGTAGGCAAATTTAGTCTCTGTAAATGGAACCTTAGTAGTATTGCGAACGTATATAGGGACAGATACCTCATCTTGCGGATCTTCTACGTAAGTGGAAGCACAGTAACAGTAAAAAGGACGGATTGTGACATATTTCATACCTCTGGTGTCACCTGGTAGATAGCTACCACGTCTCTTTCCGCTTATACTGTGTACAGAAGGAATAAGATTGTAGAGGGGGATAGAAAGATGAGTATAAAATCTGGTATTTGAAAAAGCGTAGAGCCGTGCGTCTAGTTTATTAGTAAGTCTCTTCCTGATAGAGAGTCGGTAAGCCGACGATAATGAAGAAAAAGCGGAAGAAAACAATGGTGGAACGCCCACTAAAGGCGCAGGTGGAAGGACACAGTCATGAACACACAACCTCTAGAATTGGAAACAACTGTTGAAAATGGCGTAACAGAAACGGAGCTGCTCACACAGAGCGGATTCACTCAGGACGAGATTGTTTCCTTGCTCTGGCTCCGGCGCTGGTATCAGAATGGTGGCAGTGATCGCGTAGAAATTGTGCGCCACCTGGAGTTCATTAAGCTCCTGGTCCTTAACGGCAGAATAGAACTCTAAATACTGCTAACTTGCAGGTAAGGGCACACCCCGTCAATGCTCTGATGCACCAATGCATATATATTGGACGAGAAAGCTGGTATCCCCCCAGGTACCAGCTTTCTTACGTTCTACTACGCTCTATGTGCACCCTTTAAACGCGTCTCGAATGGTTGCAGGACCTACTGCAGAAAGCTTGTCGAGAGCTTCATAGAGCTCCCATTTCGCCGCTAAAACCAAAACCATGCTACTAACGTATATATTGATGAGAAAATTATTGGCCGTTCCAATCAGGGCTCTTGCAAAATCCTCGTCAGGGCAAAGAGCAACCGAAAAGTAAGGACTTCTATGCGTATTATTCTCTACCTTGGAAAAGGTGGCGTTGGCAAAACAACAGTCTCTGCAGCCACAGCCGTTCGCTCTGCCGCACTGGGTAAACGCACCCTGGTCGTCAGCACAGACCTGGCACACAGTCTCGCCGACTGCTTACACGCTCCACTTACTGCCGAGCCGACAGAATTGAGCAACAACCTCTGGGCGCAGGAGGTGAATGTACTGGAAGAGATGCGCCGCGGCTGGAGCAGGCTGCAAGATTCGATGAGCAAGGCACTACGCAAGCAGGGCATCAATGATGTGATGGCAGAAGAACTGGCTCTTATTCCTGGTATGAATGAGATTGTGAGCCTCATCAACATCTATCGCAACGCCCGCGAAGGAAACTTTGACGTCGTTATTATCGACGCTGCTCCTACGGGTGAGACTGTGCGCCTGTTGAGTATGCCCGATACCTTTCAGTGGTATGCCGGTCGCATTACCGGCCTGAACAGCACTACGCTTAATCTTGCTCGCCCATTACTCAAGGCCGTGCTGCCTACTACCGAGATTATGGACTCAATCCAAAAACTCAGTGAACGCGTCAAGGAGCTGCGCAAAGCGCTGACCGATCCTGATATCAGCTCTTATCGCCCGGTAGTCAACCCCGAACGTATGGTAATCAAGGAGGCACTACGCGCTGAGACCTACCTGGCGCTGTTTGGCTATCCCATTGACGGCGTCGTGTGTAACCGCGTCCTCCCACCTGGCAATTACCAGGATGCCTTTATGCAAGAACTGTACCGCAACCAGGAAAAGCTCAGAAAACAGATTCACCAGACCTTTGCCCCGTTACCCATCTGGGAAGGACCTTACTACTCGCGCGAAATCATCGGTATTCCCCAACTTGGCGACCTTGCACAGACCATCTTTGGCGAACAGGACCCGACCCAGATCTTCTATCGCGGCCCCATCCAGGAAGTAACGCGCCAGGGCGATGTCTACATCCTGCGCCTCCCGCTGCCACACATCGAGATGAACAAAGTACTCATGACGAAGCACGGCGACGAAATGAGCATCGAGATCGGCAACTTCAAGCGCGATATCACCCTGCCTTCCATTCTTGCCACTCAAGAAGCAACGGTAGCAAAATTTGTAAATAAGGCACTAGAGATTCACTTCAACGCCCCAGAGGCAGAAGAGATCGACAAATCGGCATAACACTGGTCCCGTAGAGGCACAGCCTTGCGTGTGCCGGACGTTCGTTCGCGAAGGGCCAATCTCCGGCGAACGTCCGGCGCACGCAAGGCTGTGCCTCTACGGGTTCAAGAGAATTCTATTTCAAGCTCGTCGATATAGCACCAGCCCCAGTTCTCCCCAGGCTCGTAGGACGCTATGATCGGGTGATTGGTGGCGTGGAAATGCTTCGTCGCATGCTTATTCTTCGAGTCGTCGCAGCAGCCAACATGTCCACAGGTGAGGCAGAGGCGCAGATGCACCCAGCTATCACCGATTTTCAGGCAGTCTTCACAGCCGTTAGCACTGGGTGTGACTTCGTGTATCTGGTCGAGATGAGTACAGGTTATTGCCATTATAATTTTCCTCCGTATCGAGTGCATTATAGTTGTGCCAGGTGAGAGCCGATTGCTCTCCTATGTAATAGAACGCCACGCATTTGAGTCAAGTATACATTAGCAAGCCTGGCTCTACAACTTTCAGATACGGAGGACAGGGCGCTTCAACCGTCCCGTAGAGGCGTGCCTTGCGTGCGCCGGGTGGTCCGCGAGCCATCCCATTGAGCATCAGCAACATCCTCCCAACAGACGCGGCGCACGCAAGGCACGCCTCTACGGGTCCACACGGGCAACTTTTGCAAGGATGCCCTCTATTGCTCGTTGCAGACGTGCCGGATGCGGCCCAACCAGTCGTCCAATCTCTCTGCCATCATTAAAGATGAGCAATGTAGGAAAACCCATAATGCCGTAGCGAGTAGGAGTAAACGGATGATCCTCTCCGTTTAGTTTAGCAAAGAGTAGCTTTCCCGTATATTCACTGCTCAGTTTCTCATAGATGGGGGCCAATGCATGACAGTGTGAACACCAATCAGCCCAGAAATCGACGATGACGGGTGTAGTGGATTTGAGCACTTTTTCCTCAAAATCCTGGTCACCGACAGAGATTAGATTTGTGTGCGTATTACTTGTTGTTGCATTTTGCGCGTTCATAACAAATGGTCCTTTCGCTGACTCCATATAATCGGGGAGCCATACAAAAATGTACTCCTTAACGGAATGACATACCTCAAGTGTTTTGTTATAGTACTGGCCGACACATTTTTGCGACGGCTTAGAAAGCAGTGTACAGGTTAAAGTTCACTTGAAGTCAAGAGGCAGAGAGGTATTTTAATGGCAGAATTGACGATCAGCGATGTGGCAAGACGAGCTGGCGTACGACCTTCGGCGATACGCTATTATGAGAGCGTAAACGTCTTGCCCACTCCCCGCCGCGTGAGTGGGCAACGGCGCTATGATGAGAGTGTACTGCGCCGCCTGGCATTCATCCAGATTGCCCAGGAGGCCAGCTTTACGGTTGCTGAGATGCAAATACTCTTTAACGGTAAAGAGAATGACCCCGCATTCACTTCACTCTCAGGACGCTGGCAAACGCTGGCACGACAGAAATTAACAGAGGTGGAGGCGCTCATCCAACGGGCCAATGGGATGAAACAATTATTGGAGGCAGGTTTGCGCTGCAGATGCCCGAATCTGGATGATTGCATTAATTGCTTGCTCATTAATTGTAATAGCTTGAGAGAGCCGCGTAGTAAGGCTACTTAGACCTATCCAATCACACAATATACCACCAGAGTATAGGCAAAATTCTTATTGACATTTGTTCCAGAAACCTTCTATTATGGGACTATCATCAGGAAACGATAACAACCGGGTAGATAGCTAAAAATTTATCGTATGGTAAATCAGAATCAGAGCGTGCTCGCACCTTATATTGAGCGGGCGCGCAAAGTGTTACAACATGAACAGCGTACACATCACCAGGACCAGGCGATTAAGCCGGGTGGCCTGGAGGTATTTGTGTCGCGTTGGGCTGACGAGACAACGACTGTATGCAAAAAAGCAGCTCTAGATCAACGGCCTATTTATCGCTTTATCGAGCATCTCGAAGGCTATCATGGCCAGGACCCATTACAGCGTGCCTCTAGCTTGCGTGCAGCTCTTAGCGTACTCAGTGAACTGGATGGACAGGCGACGAGTCCTCCCATAGCACATATAGAGCAGGCTGACGCAACAAACAATATTGCCAGCCAGGTAACTAAGGCTCCTGCCAGGCCATCTCAGGCCGATATGATGCGAGCGAAAACGCCCCTTTCACCAGCGGCGACCGCCCAACCAACCCAGACAACTACAACAAAAGCGAAAACATCTGCCCCAGAACCACTGAGGCCCGTACAACCACCATCATCGCCCCCACCAAATACTGTGCGCCTGGAAGCAGGGATGACGCAAGGACACTCGGCTCTGACCCTCCTGAGCGCCGATATTACCGCCGTGCCCGGTGTCGGCCAATCAGTGGCTGCTCGTCTGCACCATCTTGGCATTCGCACGATACGCGACCTGTTGTTCTACTTTCCGCGTGATCATCGCGACTATAGCAAACTTGAAAAAATCGCCAGTGTCCCTTTCAATGAATTGACAACTACAATGGGTCTGATCTGGGACGTTGAGACTAAACGCACAGGTGCAGGACGCGCTCGCACTATTGCAACCATATCCGATGAAACCGGCAAGTTGTACGTAACCTGGTTCAACCAGCCCTATCTGCAAAAACAGCTCAACGCGGCGAAAGGTTCTTACCTGGTTGTGACCGGTATCAAGCAGCGTTTCGGCAACAAAGTCGAATTTAATGTGCGCAGCCATGAGTTACCCGAGCAGGGCGACCTGCTTAATACAGGACGCCTGGTGCCGAATTATCCGTTAACGGAAGGATTAAACGCCAAATCACTGCGCCGCTTCACCAAGTGGGCAGTCGATCGCTATGCGGCGATGATCCCTGAGCATCTCCCGCCATCGATACGCTCTGAGGCGGCATTATTGCCACTTCCTGAAGCAGTGTCACAGATGCACTATCCCGAGAGCGAAGAGATGCGTGTGCGGGCGAAGCGACGTCTGGCCTTCGATGAGCTGTTCTTGATCCAGTTAGGTATGCAGGAACGCCGCACGCGCTGGCAACATGAAGCCCCAAAAGGGAATGCATTCAAGATTGATACAGCAAAAGTATTTATTGATCCACCACAGATACCATTAGAGCAAACGGAGTCAGAAGAACTGGGGCAGGATGAAATGGCGATGCTCAGCTCCACGCTCTGGTCAACGGTAGCTACGAATAAGTCCTTCGAGGCCACGCTGCCGTACTCTTTTACCAATGCGCAGCGACGTGTGATCTGCGAAATCTTTGGTGACCTGGCGAAGAGCAAGCCGATGAGCCGTCTCTTGCAGGGCGATGTAGGTGCAGGTAAGACGGCTGTCGCGGCAGCGGCTTTATTCATGACTGCCCTCAATGGCTATCAAGGCGCAATTATGGCTCCCACTGAGCTACTCGCTGAGCAGCATGCGCGCAGTATCAGCGTCATGCTGGAACCCTTTGGCATACGCACAGTGTTACTCACCGGTGGCCTGCGCACACGCGAGCGCGCACTGGGCAAGATAGCCCTGGAGACTGGACAGGCAGCTATCGCAATCGGCACACACGCATTGATCCAGGAAGACGTCAACTTCCAGAAACTGGGCCTGGTCATTATCGATGAGCAGCACCGCTTTGGCGTAGAACAGCGCGATGCTCTACGACAAAAAGGCTATCACCCACATATGCTGGTCATGACAGCCACGCCTATCCCACGTACACTGGCGCTCACATTATATGGCGACCTGGACATCTCGATCATCGATCAGTTGCCACCTGGGCGTCAAAAGGTTATCACACGCTGGCGTACTGGTGCGAAGCGCGGCGAGGCGAATACCACTATCGCGCACCAGATCGCAGAGGGACGGCAAGCATTTATCATCTGCCCACTCATAGAAGAATCAGAGACACTACAAGTCAAAGCGGCGACCAGTGAGTATGAACGTTTACAGCGCGAAGTGTTCCCTAAACTACGCCTGAGCCTGCTCCACGGCGCAATGAAAGCAGCCGAGAAAGACCAGATCATGCGCCGTTTCCGCGACCACGAACTCGATGTCCTGGTCGCCACATCCGTCATCGAAGTAGGGATCGACGTACCCAATGCGACAGTGATGGTTATAGAGGACGCCGACCGCTTTGGACTCTCGCAATTACACCAGTTCCGTGGACGCGTCGGACGTGGCAGGCACCAGTCCTTCTGTTATGTACTCAGCGCTGAAGCTGGTCAACAGGCACAAGAACGCCTCGGCATCTTCCAGGATATAGACGATGGTTTCCGCCTCGCTGAAGAGGACTTGCAACTACGTGGTCCTGGTGACTTCTTCGGCGTGCGCCAGAGTGGTATGCCTGAATTACAGGTGGCCGATCTAAGTGATACAGCACTGATCGAACTGACACGAAACCTCGCAGGCAAAATCTGGGAGAGAGATCCCTATCTGCGTAAACCGGAGCATAACGCCTTGCGAGAAAGGATGCATCTTTTCTGGCAGCGTTTTATGGCGCATTAGCTCCTCTTGCGAGATGGCACCTGCACGATACTCATATACAGTTCACAAACGATAGTCACCGCATCACCTGTCCCTACATGCTCGGCCAGCCGCTCCTGTTGATCACCAATACAGCGCATACGCGCCTGTATAAAGTCATGGCGTGCAACACCGGCTGCAAAGCCCGTAAGACCCTGCTGCATCGACTCCATTTCCTCTATAATCTGACGCCGCAACCTTGCAATATCACTTCCATCCGTTCCCATATTTTTCCCCTTTCCAATAATAAAAATACACTCTATTGTTTATATATGTTTCCTACCCATATTCATATACATTTCTTGTATTTGATCATCATATATACCATTGAAATTATGTCGGCGTCTTTTTTTCTTTACGGAAAGATTTTACGTTGTTCTATCACGCTTTATCATGCGTCAATTAAATGCTCTGGTATCGGTCTTTCAGCTTGCGTTCTCTATCGTATCCACATCTGGCATGATCATAGGTTCTATGTAGCCAGGGCAGAACTGGCACGCATTATTGGACCCTGGTTGCAGGCGTGCTCTATGATAGGATAGAGGCTGGGATGCCTTTCATAATCATATACAGGTAAAGCAAGGAGATTTTTTCATGGTTGTACGTATTACCATCAATGTATTGCGAGTCGCTGCATTGCTGGCACTCATTCTGGGTATTCTCGACTGGACAGGTCATCCACTCGGCTCCATTCTCATTCATATGTTCCTGGGGTTCATTGTAGTACTCACATTATGGATATTAGGCGGCGCTATAGTGAGCACCAAAGGTGGAACAGGACTGGGCATTGGCGCATTTGTGCTGGGCCTAGTTGTACTGTTGTGGGGATTGTTCCAGACGCGGATTCTACCGGAGCCCAATTCCGCGCACTGGATCGTACAGGTCATACATTTGATCATTGGTCTATCCGCTATTGGAATGGGTGAGGCGATTGCCGGACGCTACCGCCGCCAGAGCCAAGTTGCAACGATGCAAGCACGCTAGCCGCTCCCAGGGCGGGGGCAAGCCCCGCCCCTACGGGAGACTCCTTTCCTCCATCGTAGGGGCGGGGCTTGCCCCCGCCCTGGGAGCCATTTTATCACGTTCCCCTGCCTCATTACCTTGACGCCTATGGGTGCAGTTACCGGCCTTTCCTCAGATACAGAAGCGACGGCTGCGCTCCTTTGCTCGTTGAGGATGATCATGAGGAACGGAGCAAGAACAGGAGCCATTGCGAGCGATTGTTAAATATGATTTAATTGATAAGGCTGATGAGACGCTTTATTTTTATTGTGGTACGTTGGAGTACTTCTTAGTCAGGCAAAGGGAGTTGAGCTTGAGCAACGAAGAGAGATCTGGTCGTGTAGCCGTCTATCCAGGGAGCTTTGATCCCTTAACGAACGGCCATCTGGATATTGCACGAAGAGCGGCGCACATTTTCGATATTCTGATCATTGGAGTGTATGCCTTTCCAGCCAAGAACCTGCTGTTCCCAGTTGACGAACGCGTGGCGCTGTGGCAAGAAGTCATTGCCACAGAAGGATTGCATAATGTGCGTGTCGAGAAATTTGCTACCCTTGTGATAGAATATGTACGTGCAGTGGGTGGTCAGGCGATCATTAAAGGACTACGCTCACCCAACGATTTTGAAGCAGAATTTCAGCAGGGCTTGATGAACCGCAAACTGGCACCAGAGATCGAGACAGTCTGTCTATTGACAAATCTAGAAAATCTTTTTGTCAGCTCCTCTCTCTTAAAGGAAGTGGCGAATCTGGGTGGCGATGTGCATGATATGCTTCCCGCAGTGGTGGTGAAAGCCTTGCACAGTAAACTTGGTCTATAGCTCCAGGGAATATTACAGGCGCGGAAGGAGAAAAAGGCTACATGGACATTCTATACCTTGTCGATCGCCTCGAAAACCTTATCGCCAGCAGTCGCCATATACCCCTGGCCAACCAGATTATTATTAAGGAGAGCGACATCCTCAATATTATTGAGCAGATGCGCACTTCTATTCCCGATGAGGTCAAGCAGTCCCGGCGCGTTATCCAGGAGAAAGAACGCATCCTGGCACAGGCGCAGGCCGACGCGACCACTCTGCTGGCACGCGCACGTGAAGAGAGCGAGCGTGCTATGAACCGCGAAGGACTGCTACGATCCGCGGAAGAGCGCTCCCAGCACATATTACGGAAGGCAGAAGAGCAGGCACAGCAGATCGTGCGCCGGGCAGAAGAACACTCCGAGCATCTAAAAATCGACGCCGACTCTTACGTGGTGGAGACTCTACGCAACCTGAGAGAACATCTTACCAGCGTTGAAACAGACGTGAGCCGCACTATTTTGAGCATCGAACGCGGCCTTGTCAGCCTGGAAGAGCAACAGAATATGTCACAAAAGGATGGAAATGATGCGGATAATCCAGACGACATGGACTCTGTAGAAGATGAGGTAGAAAGCCCTCAGCAAGCAATACATCGCAGACCACGCCGCGCCTCACTAGCTGCCGATACGATGGGCGGCCCAAATTACCAATAAGAGGTAATTGTTGCATTGCGGAATAGTGGGGGCTTGACACCCCCTTTTCGCTTGTCTATAATGAGCAAGCGCCAGCAAAGACCAGGGAATAATCCACCTTGCGCCATAGTTCTATTTAAGGCTTAAAAGGTTTGCAATTTGAAAGGATAAATAGTTCCATGATTTTTAATGTGGCGCAACAAATGAAGGCTCCCGTGGGCACTTCATTAGAATATGATTTGAACGAAGAAAATGCTCGGCTCGATGAAGACCTCAAGGTAATTGGTCCAATCACTGGTCATGTGCGCTTGCGACGCATCAACCAGGGATTGCTGGCAGATGGCCGGGCTGACCTGACCCTTGAAATGGAATGCACACGTTGTTTAAAGCAATTCGAACAGCAGATGCATGTACCATTTGAAGAGCGCTTTTATCCGACGGTGGATGTCATAACGGGTGTGGCACTACCTCCACCGGACGATGAAGAGGATGCATTTCCCATCGACGCTCATCACCTGGTCGATATAACCGAAGCAGTAAGGCAGCATGTCCTGCTCGAAATCCCGATGGTGACCCTCTGCAAAGAGGACTGTGCAGGTCTTTGTGCACAATGCGGAAAAGATCTCAACGAGGGTCCTTGCGATTGTCAGCCCGAGGTCGATTCTCGACTGAGTATATTACAAACATTATTACAGAACCAGGAGTCAACAAATCACACAAGTAGGTAAACCTGATCGAGAGTCAGGACACAATACTGGTGGAAGAGGAGAACACAAGCTATGGGAGCATTACCAAAACAGCGTACCTCTCGTGCTCGTCAGGGAGAGAGACGCGCGCATCATCACCTGGATTTACCACAATTAGTCGCCTGTCCAAATTGCAAGAAGCCCCGGCTCTCGCACCATGCCTGCCCCAACTGTGGGATGTATCGCGGTCGCCAGGTTTTCGTGCCCAGAAATAGGAAGTAACAGGTAAGAAGGCGGACGTGTTCTATGGATCAGGCCTTGCGCCTGCTCTGGTGCAATAATAGCGCATTCCTGTAAGATACGCTAATACACGCCGCCTCTTTCTCTACTTAAGAGAGTGTGCAATGACGACACAAGTCGCCTTTCTTTTCCCTGGGCAAGGTAGCCAGGCAGTTGGCATGGGATCCGATATTTTTGCGACATCGGCAGCGGCTAAACTCGTATTTGAGACAGTCGATGAGGCCCTTGGCTTCCCACTAAGTACACTTTGTTTTGAAGGCCCGGAAGAGACGTTACGTAAAACAATTAATGCACAACCTGCTATCGTCACGGTTAGTCTTGCTTATCTCGCGGCGTTCCAAGAAGCTCTTTCTCCATCTACTTCCTCCTGGTCCCTGGCGTTCTCGTCACCGCTCACGCCCGATTTCACAGCCGGTCACAGCGTCGGTGAGTTTGCTTCGCTGGTAGTCGCTGGTACGCTCGATCTTAAAGGAACAGCGCAACTGGTACGCGAACGAGGACATCTGATGGACATCGAGGAGACAGCCTGTCCTGGCGGTATGGCAGCAATCATTGGCATAGAGGCTGGACCATTGCAGGAGGTCTGTCAGGAAGCGACACGACAACTGACCATTGAACTCGCCGGGAAGACCACTCATCCCGGACAGGGCCAGGTCATAGTTGCCAACTACAATGCGCCGGGGCAGATTGTTATTTCAGGCGAACAGAGCGCGCTGACATTAGCATCAGAACTGGCTAAAGCGCGTGGTGCGAAGCGTGTGATCCCGCTGCCAGTTAGCGGCGCATTCCACTCGCCTGTTATGTACCCGGCGGTCAGCAGACTGGCACAGGCTCTGACCATTGCCGATCTACACGATGCCGCAATTCCTATCATTAGTAACATCACGGCTAGACCACTTACTGATGCACAGGATTTGCGCTCGGAGTTAGCGCAACAGCTTGCCGCTTCCGTGCAGTGGATTCGCACTATTGAATATTTGAGCGGCGCAGGCATCACGACCTTTATTGAGATTGGTCCTGGGCAGGCCTTAACAGGTATGATCAAACGTATCGTCAAAGGTGCCCGGACTATAAATATAGGAAGTGCGGCAGAAGTGGAAAAAGCTGTAGTTCTGGTTCGTGAGATGAGGTTATTAAGTGACGTATAAAGGGGTACAGATGAGTAAGAAGCCTGCGCAAATGGCTAGTACTCCTGGCGTAATAGATATCCTTGTCAGCAATGCGGGCATCGCACGTGGTAATCTGTTACTAAGAATACAGGTATTGTGCATTGACGGTGGTTTATTATCGTAGCAGGAGGATTTGTATGGCAGTAGAATCACAACCGACAGGAGTGGTACGTGTTGCCCGGCAGGTACTTTCGACTATCGTAATCAACACCGCATTGCAGATTCCGGGTGTAGCGCGTATAGCTCAGGGAGGAGCTCAGTGGTCGCGCCTGCTGGGACGTGAATTGCCCAGACAGGGCGTGGCGTTGGCGGTGAAAGACAACACTGTCTCTACCGACCTGTATATCGTGGTAACTGCGGGTGCCAACATTGTCGAAGTAGGAACCGCCGTTCAGGAAGAGGTTGCATCAGCCATTGAAGAAATGGTAGGGATGCAAGTACGGGAAGTCAACGTCTACATCCAGGACGTAACCTGAAACGTCCAAGGAAAGTAGACGACTAGTAAATAGCAAAGAGAGATGCAAAGGATAAGGTGCAAAGGAAGCATTCGTCATAAGCAGATCTCATCATAATGCTTATTCGAGGACACTATGCCAGGGATACGCAGACAGGCGCGAATGATCGCACTGCAAACACTCTATGAATACGATATAGCCAACCATACTCCCACAGAGGTCTTGCAGCGTCATGCCCAGGAGCGCCATCTGCACCCCAAAGCGGTAGAGTACGCCAGCGAGCTAGTTCTGGGAGTATGCGACCATCTGGCCGAGATCGACGCTCACATTCAAAGTGCGGCGCGCGAATGGCCATTGCAGCAGATGGCACGCATAGACAAAAATATTCTAAGGCTTGCAATCTACGAAATTCTGTTTAATAATACGGTACCAGCAAAGGCTGCTATTAACGAAGCGGTGGAACTCGCCAAGGCTTTCGGGAGTGACACTTCCAGCCGCTTTATCAATGGCGTCCTGGGTACGATATTTAACCGGGCACAACAACAGCCCATCCCTAAAGCGGAAAGCGAGGTGAAATAATGGCAACTTCTAGTATTCACGATCGACTGAAAAAGATCATCGTCGACCAGCTTGGTGTCGATGAGAGCGAAGTCGTTCCTAATGCTTCCTTCGTCGAAGATCTCAACGCGGATTCACTTGACCTGGTCGAACTGATTATGTCTCTTGAGGAAGAGTTCAAATTGCAGATCTCAGATGAGGACGCCGAGAAGATCACAACAGTCCAGGAAGCTGAGGATTATATCGAAGAGCACTTGCGCTAAGTGACGACTCCCCTGGCTACAAGCCTGGGGCTTCTGGAATGAAGAGCCATTCATCCCCGGTTTGAAAACGCGGGGCTTTCTGGCTCGTTCATTGTAAAAAAACATACTTTCTTCCATACATAAGGCCCAGGTGGTACCGGGGGCAGGAAGCTCCAGGGGACACCAGAAGGGTTCAAACCCCAGAAATACCAGGGGCAAAGAAAACAGGGCGACCAGCAGGGTCGCCCTATTTTTTTAGTACATCTGGTACACTATGGTATAATATTGTGAATAAGGCTCCAAAGAAAAATGCTAATTTTTAAATCTTTGTGTTTTGGGTGTTTTTGTTGTCACAAATCCCCAGGTTCGTGCATCTCCATTAGCGTAGGACGATAGCCCTACAAATGCGAAGAGAGTTTTGTGTGAGTATGATGCCTGCAGCCCAGGCGGTTGAAGCGCTCAGTCATGAATATGGGAAACTGGTCTTCCATACCATCTATGGCCTTACGGGCGATTGGGAGGAGAGTCAGGATCTTACGCAGGATACCTTTCACCAGGCTCTGCGCGGAATCGATGCTGCCCGCGCTGCCAGTGGTGAACGGTTTCGTGCCAAGGCATGGTTGCTCAGTATTGCTTTAAATACTGTGCGTATGCAGCGCAGACGGCGCAATATTTTCCGCTTTATTCCTTTCTCACATATGCTGGAGGGGAAACAACAAGAGACGGATAGCGATGCACTGAGCACACAGGCCGCACCAGTTCAGCCAATCGGCTATGGGACGATGGAGGCAGATGATCCCGCCGCACTGATCGCAGAACAGGACGCTGTACGACGGACATTGGCAAAGTTAGCGGAACCGTTCCGCGTCTGCCTGCTCCTTTCAATCGTAGGCGGTCTCTCGGTCAATGAGATCGCTAAGACGCTGGATATGAAAGAGGCAGCAGTGCGCCAACGCCTGGCAAGAGCACGTAAGCAATTTCAACAGGTGTACGCCCAGGAAAACAGTGAAGAGGTATTTGATCCCTCTCGCAGCCCTGTATCACACACGATCTCAGATTCGATGCAGGATGCTACGGAGCAACAAACGTTGAACGATAAAGCGCAGCGCTTGCAGCTTACAACAGATCCTTCAACACTCGGGAGAAGCTATGCATAACGACTCTATCGAGACCTTGCTGCTACGCCACTACGGTAACACAGCTCCTACCCCTGTCGGACTGGAGCAGCAATTGATCGCGTCCGTACGCCGCGAGGTTGCCAGTGTTCAACAGCAAGAGCGCGTCGCTACCCGTATGCGTACACAGCCTATTAGCCGAAGGCGAGCTGTACGCCTGGTTGCAATCGGCTCGGCAGGCATTGGCCTCTTAAGTGCAGGACTGGAGGGTTTGCGGCTGCTTGAGACGGCCCTTGTTGGTCAGGATACAACACAACAGGTACAATCTGTGTTTCCTTGATGCGATTTGACAACTGGATGTATTTCAAGCATCCGCTTACGATACGCCGACGTAGTATTCGTTTGGAAGATAAAAAAGTAAACAGGCAAGTCAAGAAAGGATCTTACCATGCCGTTTGGATTTCACCCGGTCGAACTCATCGCCGTTCTCGTTATTGCGCTCCTGGTCTTTGGACCAAAGAGACTGCCGGAGATGGGTGCCTCTATTGGAAAGAGCATCAAGGAGTTTCAGAAGGGGATGAGAGAACTAAAAGAGCCTAAAGAAGAAGAGACATCTGCCGCAAGCCTGGCCGCCATCGAGCGTGATCTTGCCAGCAAGCGCGCTGCTGCCGCAGAAACACCTGTCAGCGAAACAAACCTCAAAGAAACGAAAGTCGATTAATGCTGATAATAGCTGATACAACCTGGATAGGGGGAAACAATGGCTACAGGTAAGATAGATCAGCAGGACCCCCTGTTGGCATTTGACAATTTTGGTACCGGCAATGAGGAAGACGATCCATCAGCTATGTCGCTGGTAGATCACCTGGAAGAACTGCGCAAACGCATCTTCGTGTGTTTGATAGCAGTAGTAATTGGTAGCATCATAGCGTTTATATTCAGAGACTACCTTGTACATTTTCTGGAAGGGCCACTACCACAACACGTAAATGCACTGGCGAAGGCGAATGATGGGAAAACCCTCGTTGTTCAAGGAATAGCGGAAGGCTTCACTGTCTTTCTACTGATCTCAATTGCAGCAGGAGTGATACTCGCCTTGCCAGTGATTCTTTACGAGACCTGGGCTTTTATCGCTCCTGGCCTGTATGAACGCGAGAAGAAGTATGCTGTACCGTTCATCTTCATCGGTATTGCACTTTTTGCTGCCGGGATCTCGGTTGGCTACGTCGTCCTACGCTACCCGATCGAATGGCTGATTGCGTTCGCATCCAACAGCTTTACCGAACTGATCACTGCAAACAGCTACTTTACGTTTGTGGCGTTCTTCATACTGGCCTTTGGCTTAGTCTTTGAATTGCCGCTGGTAATCACATTCCTGGCAAAGGTGGGCATCGTCAGTCTTGATACGTTGAAGAAGAAGCGTGCCGCCGCTCACGTGGGCATGTGGATTGCAGCAACGTTCCTGACACCAGGCGCGGATCTGTATAGTCCCATTATCCTGGGTGTATGCATGTCGTTCCTGTATGAACTAACCATCGTCTTTATCCGCTTCGCGATAAAGCCAGATACTGCAACAGCATAGCCAGGTTCATTCTCTCAATTAAGAGAGTCTCTATGAGGCGCAGTTAAGAAAGGACACGCTACTATGCCATTTGGATTTCATGGACTCGATCTCGTAGTTATTATGGTCATCGCGCTCCTGATCTTTGGACCTAAGAGATTGCCGGAGATGGGTAACGCCATTGGCAAGAGCATCAGTGCGTTTAAGAAGGGCATGAACGAATTGACGGCACCTAAGGAAGAGAAGCCTGAGGCATACGAGGCGGTTGAGCACGAGGTTGTTACCAACAACTACTCCGCTCCCACCCCCGAGATTACCCACGAAACAAGTGCGGCTGAGGTCAGCGATACAGAGTCGAGCATCAAATAATTCGTAACTCTTCAGATCCTCTCTTTCTGACTCCTCAGCGCCTGTGGCGCTTCGCAAGGGGTTTTCAGTGGGAGGTCAGGGTTGCTGGCCCGAGGTCGGCAACCCTGACCTCCCACTGAAAACGGAGCGAGCCACCGCAGGTGGCGCGGGGTTCTGAACAGTTACGGTCGGGAGAACTCAAGCCTATGGAAGTAACAGATTGCGGCCAACAAGCTCTCGCTGCTCCATGCGTGCGTGGACCTGTGCTGCCTGGGCAAGAGGGAAACGATGTGTTGCTGGAGCCGTAATCGTTCCTTGCTCCAGCCAGGAACAGATGTGCTGCATATCCTCTCGCAGATCATCTCCCGTCAGATTTTCCGAGCTATAGCCGGTGAGATGAAGATCCTGCAGCAGATCCCAGGCACTGATGAGCAACTGATCACCCGCACTGGCTCCTATCAACACAAGGCGTCCCGCACGCCGTAAGACTGCAACACTCTCTGTAAACGTCGCCCCTCCAATGGTATCAAATACCGCATCGATTGTTCGAGCACCAAGAGAGGCAACAAGACCTTCCGTTCCCAGATGCACGATGTTGGCAACACCGAGTTCTCGCAAGTATCCGTCTTTTGCGCTGCTGGTTGTGGTCGCGATGACCTCTACCCCAAGCGCCCTGGCCATCTGGACCGCCACCGATCCGACGCCTCCCGTTGCCCCGTGAATAATGAGTCGTTCCCCTGGCGCAAGGTGTAAGCGCTTGAGCCCCTCATAGGCCGTCACCGCTGCGAGCCCTAAGGCAGCAATGGCAAAGGGGTCGAGGTGTAGAGGGAGCACTGCGACGGTCTCCGCCTTCACCGTGACGACTTCTTGATAGCCTCCAGGACGGATGCCCCAGATGCCGCCCAGTTTTTGCATCATGGTGATCACACGATCTCCTACGTGCACACCCTCTACAGCCTGCCCGACCTCGATCACCTCTCCTACGGCCTCTAAACCGGGCGTGTAGGGAAAAGGGTGAGGGGCAAGAATCTGCCAGTGTCCTGCTCGAATCTCCAGATCCGCATGATTGACGGCTGCCGCAAGCACGCGAAAGCGTAGCTCATTCGGATCAAGTGGCGGCAACGGTCGCTCGACAAGCTGCAAGACCTCTGGTCCCCCGTAGTGAGACATTTCAATCCGTTGTGGCATTTCTTCTCTCCCTTCCTCTTGTAAATACGTAGTGTCTGTCGCTACGAACCACACGTCGCTTCGATTCCTGTGGTTCCTCTTTCAAGCGTTGAGCAACATCTTCTCCACCTTCGATCATTGAGTTCGCCCTCTCTATATTCCTGAATCGGAGCCATAGCATAGCAATCGCCAGGACATACACTACAGCCCCTATGATAAAAACGGGCTGATATCCCATATGTGCAATGATAAGACCCCCTAGAGGCGTTGTGAGCGCTCCTGAGACCTGGTCGGCTGCCTGGAAACCACTGTTCGCCAGGCCACGGTGCTGAGAAGGTACTTCTTCCATAAAGAAGACCTGGAAGATCCCTGAAGTCATATCCATTATGCCCTGTCGCAATGGGTAAAGAATAGCGATAAGTGGCAGAAAGCTGCTCAGACCGATGATCAAGAGCAAAGGAATACCAATGAGGCGCGTTATGGTGATGACATTGATCTTGCCGAAGCGTGCAGCCAGCCAGGGAGCTCCGAGGGTGAGTACGGCGTAGAGGGCATTGGCAGCGGCGTCTATAGCGCCAAACAGAGCAGGCGAAGCTCCCAGGTGCCTGACAAAATAGAGGTTGAAGTAGGGAAGAAAGAAGCCACGCCCCAGGCCGATTAAAGTCACGTATAGTAGCAGGATAGTCACAGGACTGGACAGAATAGTACGTATATGCACCCGGCTGAGAGTCGAGCAGATCATTCTGACCAATGGAATACGCTCCCGTCTCGGAACACGCGCGGTAGCGGAAGCTGGCACGGGACGATCATTGCTCATCATGAAGAGCGGAATAAAGCTTGGTACGGCAATAACACCAGCAAGGAGCAGGGCAAACTGGTAGGAGCGCGCTTCTGCCTGTTGTAGCAGGAACGGGGCCAGCCAGGATGGAAGCGGGGCCATGAACCACGAACTGGCGCGGAACCAGCCAGGAAGCGCTCCTCCGAGCAGTTCACCGATCACTGTCGTGGCTAGAGTAACAACGATATTGAAACTAAACAGAAGTGGGCGTTCAGCGGGAGTACTATGGCGCGTCAGGTAGGGCGCATTGATGACCAGGACGAATGCTCCACCAGCCCCCGCCAGAAAATCGCTGACCAGGAGCGGTACAGGCTGGCGTAACAGAAATTGTCCAGCACCCGCAACACCGATAAATGCGCTGGCCCAGATCAAAATAGCCTTGCCACTAAAGCGGTCAACGCATATACCTGCCGGAAAGATTGCTACACCGACACCAAGCGCAACAGCAAAGAGCGCCAGGCCAATAAAATCCGCACCATAGCCTAGCGCTCCCAGGTAAAGATTGTACAGAACCAGAATAATACCAATAGTAATACCGCTCAGCGCGCTACTGACCAGGTACAGGCGAGCATTGCGCTGAAAACGAGTAAACTGCCGGATATAATCAGCGAACCGGGACATCTTTGCCGAGTTGGGAAGCTGTTACCGTTGACGCTGTGTATCCATCACCTACTACAGGTTCTGAAACCTCCGGTGCCTTCTCTTTCATCAGTTGCCGATAACCCGGACTGTTAAATTGTAGCCCGTCATCAGACACAGCCCCAGCCTGGGATTCTTTCCTGGCTGGAAACAGAAATGCCTTGACGACCGTCTGCGCCTGGATCGTACGAGCTCGAAACTCGATTGCAGCATTTGCAACTTTCTCACTGACCTCGTCGACCTTTTTATCAGCGGTCAGCATACCCGTCGGAACTTGCGCGACCGCACGCACAATAGCATTTCCATCCTGCGCAGGTGGCTGTCCCTGGAGCGCCGACTCGGTCGTCTTATTCACACTGTCTACAGTCGGGCGCAGCATCTTGATCAGGTTGGCCTTCTCACGCAACCAGCCCGTCCCGAAGGCCATCGCCAGATTAAACGCCACAGCGATCAGGATAAAGATGAGAGCGAACAGGCAGATGATGATCGCCGCAAGCTGCCCGAAGCCAGCCAGAACCGGATTCACATCAAGCAAAATCATCATTATTCTCCTCTTGCAAGCGCTTCCAATTGTGCCTTGCGGCGTTCCTCAGCGCGCTTAGCAACATGACCCTTGCCAAAGAATACGCGCACCATCTGCAGTCCGGCGACTACAGCGGCCACAGCACGTACACTTGGAGCCACGACAATCTCACTCGTCAAACTGGCGGTAGAACCAATCGTCGAAGCAGTATGACCCGCCGTTTTAGCAGTATCTTTGACGATACCCACGGTCTCCTGCACCGATGAAAGCAAAGGTTTCATCTCATCGCGCACCGTCGTAATCGTGCGAATAAGCATGATAATCGAGTAGACCTGAAACAGTGTAGCAGCAATCAACAGAGCGGCGAGCAAGATCAGGAAAACGTAAAGAACCTCTAAGAGCACGTGAAAGATAGCCGCTATGATCAAGCCGCCAATGACGATTACCGCCAGGACCGCGCCTGCAATTATCGCATATCGCTTTGCACTTTGCATAATGTGCCTCCCAATATACAGTTGAATTAATTTTGTCTCATTATAGCGCACAAGTGGTAAGACTTGTAAGGGCTCGCCGAAAAACTCCTTCAATGCCCTGGCATATGTCATATCCTCTACATTCTAATACGTAGCAGGCTCTCCTAAGGACTACACAGCCGTACTTTGAGCGGCAATCTTAGAAGGCTGAGCGCCGGGTAAAAGCACGCTTAGACTTTTTATTGTTGACTTGCCATTTAAGAAAAGTAGAGATATCTTCAGAGTAAATGTATCAGTCTACTTTCACAGCATACATACTCTATGAAAAATGTCCGTGAAGGAGAAAGGTATGCTAACCTTACATACAGTGTTATCTGATGCCATTATCGTGACAGGGAACTTCTTTGGCTGGCATTTCACGCTGACGCTGACACAGCTCATTTACTGGTTCATTGCAGCCGTAATTGGCATTATCGCCGAAGCGATTGTTGGTTGGCGTGCACCGCTGGGAGTCCTTGGAGCCTTCCTGGCCGCCCTCTTCGGCATCTGGCTGGCAACTGACGTTATCCTGATCAACATCCCTGACGAGATTAGCTTTTACGGAGTACCGCTCTTCAAGGTCCTGGCTGGCTCAATCCTGGCAGTCGTGCTGTGGCACCTCATCACATATCGTGCCTGGAAACCAGTCCGTCGTTACGCATAACCCGATTGAGCCGATCCGTAGCGGCGTGGCTTGCCTGCGCCGGGTGTCCCCATGGGAGTCGAGCCGCAATGGGGACACCCGGCGCAGGCAAGCCACGCCGCTACGATTCAGGTACGTATCAACACGTATGTGATATAATGAGGCAACAAACTGAGGGTTCATTACTGTGACATTCACAATCAGCGCATTCGTGACATTTTTAACTATCATAGATCCTGTGGGACTGGCTCCTGTCGTCGTTGGACTCACCGCACATCTTACAGACGCACAACGCAATAGAATCGTTGCAAGGGCTACCTTCATTAGCGCAGGCATTATCCTCTTCTTTGCTCTGGTGGGACGCTTCCTGCTCGATCGCCTGGGAATCAGCCTGTATGCGTTTAATATGGCCGGGGGCGCGTTACTATTTTTAGTGGCGGTCGATATGCTTTTTGGTCGTCCTTCGGGTACGCGTGAGACGAAGACCGAGGAAGAAGAGGCGATGACGCGCGAAGATATCAGCGTCTTTCCGCTGGCCATTCCAATGATTGCTGGTCCTGGCACAATTGCTACCACTATTCTATACGTGGATATTGCGACACCCAGGCCACTCGATCTGCTCTCGGTTGCCGCGGCTATTACCTGCGCACTCTTCGCGGCTTGGGCGGCGATGCGCAGTAGTAGTTGGATCATCTCGCGCGTTGGACGTACCGGTATCCTGGTCCTTTCGCGTATCCTTGGAATTCTCCTGGCTGCTCTGGCGCTTCAGTTTGTGCTCAATGGCATCACCATGTTTGCACACACAAATGGATTTATTAAGTAGCCTGTTTGTAACTCAAAGCCTGCTAAGACGTAAGTAAAGGAGGAGAACATTTATTAAACGTCATTGAGGTGGTGGTGAGAAATACTCTTCAGGCCAATGATGTCGCACTAAGCAGATTACGCACACGTGCAAGTTACCAGGCGGCTCTCAATCGTTATCGAACGCTTAAAGGAATAACGCGTATTTCCTGGGTTACCTGGTTGCTCGTCGGAAGTACGATTATCGTCTGGTGTATCACAGCTACAGCGGCAGCACAGGCGGCAGGAGCTCACGATTTACGCGCTATTCTTCTGAATATTGTGAACAACGCTGTTGATGTACATGATAATGACGCGCTGACAAATACTTTGATTGCTTTCGGTGCAAAAGACAACGACCTGATTCTACGGGGACAATACTGGCGCTTCATCACGCCGATATTCCTGCACGCCAACGTCTTACACGTTGGGCTCAATATGCTCAACCTGGTTGTGCTCGGCGTGTTCCTTGAGCGTTTGCTGGGACATGTACGGTTCCTACTCATCTACCTGCTGACTGGCATCGTTAGTATTATAGCCAGCTTTTACTTTGCTCCACAGCAGGTCAGCGTAGGAGCATCGGGCGCTATCTTTGGGCTGGTCGGGGCCTACAGCATATTTGTGCTGGTGCATCGCAGAGCCTTCCCACGCGGAGGTATCCCGGCGTTGCTCTGGCTCGTTATTATCGTTGGACTCAATCTTAGTATCGGATTATTCGTACAGAACGTTGATAATTATGCACATATGGGTGGTTTATTCAGTGGCTGTCTGCTCGGCTGGTGTTTTACGCCTCTGTACAGACTATCAGACACAAATGTATTAATAGATAAACATGCTCTGTCAAGACGCTGGCCCTTGGCACTCTTGACAATCTTAGGTACACTAGTAATTGCTATTCTTGCTTTATATTTTATAAAGCTATAAGCGTGGGAGCCCCTGCGCATAGTTGGAGGATTTCTTGTGGAAGCACAAACAGATATACAGACCTACCTGGAACAAGGGAAACAGGCCTTAGCGCAGGGACAGGGACGGGATGCAGCAATTGCGTATGCTCATGCTGCTCAGATGGAACCAGATAATCCTATGGTACACCTGGGCCTGGCCGAGGCTAATCTCGCTCTGAACAACTATGGTGTTGTGACGATGGCATGTCGTCGTGTGCAGGAGTTGCAGCCTACAGGTGGGATTGAAGGTCTGACCGCGCAGGCACTCCTGGATCTGCTCGATCGTCGTTATGATCGCGCCTTGCAGAATATCGACTCTGTGATCAGCGAGGACCCGAGCATTGCTTATGCTCATGCATTGCGTTCTTATCTACTGCGCGCTACAGGACAGGACTACGACGCGAATTTAGCACGAGCACGAGCCGCTCGCCTCTCATTTGGAGGACGCTTCGATGGCTGTTTCCCGCCGCTTGAGTCCTCACCCTACGGGGCCTACAAAGGTATCACATCTGCACCAACGCAGGCAAGCGCGGATATGGGAGAACAAACTCGACGCCCGCCAGCGCAGGAACAGGTGCCAACGTGGTCGCGCCCGGGCCCGGTACAGCGCCAGGTTGTGCGTACACGCTTTGCCTTAAGCCAGCGTCCCGGCCTGGTAACAAACGTACTTATCGCCATCAACGTAATCATCTACCTGGTAATGGCCATAGTGAGTAAAAGTATTAACGGCTTTTCTCTGGATACATTGGTCCAATTTGGAGCACAAAATACGCAACTGATTCAGGAGACGGGCCAGTATTGGCGCATCTTCACCGCCATGTTCATCCATTTCAATCTCATACACATAGGACTGAACATGCTCTCGCTCTTCTTGATCGGTAGAGTTGTCGAACTTTTTTACGGGAAATGGCGTTACCTCGTCATCTATCTGGGCGCGGGCGTTCTCGGAGGCATCGTTACCTTCTTCCTGCAACCCGGCGCACTGGCAGCAGGAGCTTCCGGTGCCATCTTTGGCGTGTTCGGGGCACTGGGCGTCTTCTACATCGCCAATCGGCGCGCGCTTGGAGCCTACGGACCTGGAGCGATCGGACAGTGGATCTTCTGGCTTGGCTTGAACCTGATCTGGGGCTTTTCCACACCCGGTATCGGCATTCTCGACCACATTGGTGGCCTTGTCGCAGGTATGCTCCTCGCCGTAATACTCATGCCCCGCTTGAGACGCCGCAGGACTCTATAGCGCATAGATAACGAATTTTGAAGAGCTGACCCGGTTGCCCTTATGGATAATGCAACCGGGTCAATTCTTATGAAGCGCCATGCTAGCTGCTTGTTGGTGATCGCTGTACACTATTAGTAGGAGGTCGAGCAATGTAATCTCGCTGTGACCCGGCTGAGTCACTGTCCTATCCATGCCCTTTACCCCCCTGCTCGACTTCTTTCTTTAGTGAGGTTGTGACTAACAGCATAAAATGGCCGAGACGTTCTTTGGAGATAAAAACGTAGGAGAAAAAACGGAAAGAACGTGAACGTTTAACGTTAAAAGCTACGTTGTTTCTCTGCTTTTTTGGGAAATTCCTCAACACGTTTCAAACTGACTGAGATCTTGTTGACACAGATGGAAAGGATCTCTTGCGATACAACTACCTGGCTGTATACACCCGTCAACGCACATGGGCTCTCATGTTGGCTTACGGAAGCGTACGGTATAGGTCCACCATGGCCATCCGATCGAGCCTGCGTCCAGCAGGTTGGCCTTGCTCGCCAGGATGCGCATGGTCCTCTTGAGACGGAAGTCTGGATCCATCAATTGCTCAGTCACCGCCAGCACTCCGCCTGATTTGAGGACGCGTGCGCACTCCCGGAAGAGCGCTAGCTCGTCCGGTGTTTCGCCGACCACGTCCATGAGCAAGACCGCGTCGAAGCGACTCTCTGGGAGAGGCAACTGTCGTCCGTCGCCCTGAAGCACCTCCACATGTGGCACCGCAGCAGTTTGGAGCCGTTCACGCAGCAGCGCGATCATCTCCGGCTGAATCTCGACACAGGTCACGCTGCCTCCTTCCAGCGTAGAGACACGCCCTGCCAAAGGAACCGTTACGAAGCCTGGCCCTGGTCCGATCTCGAGAACCTGCATACCGGGGCTGATACCAGCACGATCCAAGATCTGCTCCGGGGTGCCAAAGAACTTCCAACGCAAGGGCATATTCAGGCTTGGGATCGCCCGGAGAGGCGTGAGCCCTGGGCGGACGCGACGCATGATCCGCCCGATCACCTGAGTCAGGAGATAGAGGCCGACGATCCCCAACACGAGTCGACCGAGCCAGCGCAAGGGCCTGATCTGAGAGCCATCCATCATGGTTGTTCCTCCCGTCCATGAACGCTTGATTTTCATCGCAAGAGATCCTTTCCATCTGTGCCAACAAGATCGGATCATGGGTTTGACATGTTTTCAGGTGCGCTCCTCTACCTCGCGACAAACTTCTCGTACTTTCGGATCACGTAAAATGGCAGGCTGCGCGAGATACCGACCGATATGTCTCTGCGTGAGGGACACCCCCTCTGCCTGAAGGTGCAATGCAACCTACCAGATCTCCTAACGCAAAACTGTTTACACGGATTTCAGCCATTCATCCTTGAGCAATCCAAAGTAATGTTCGTCCTCAAAGTGATCGCGGAAGAAGCAGCGCTGGCGCAAATTTCCCTCATAGGTGAAACCAAGCTTGAGTAAGAGACTTCTGGAGCGTGTATTCCCAGACAATGGGTTTGCTTCAATACGATGCAATCCAAGTTCGCTAAACCCGTAGGTCAGGATGGCTGACACGGCTTCGGCCATAATACCCTGTCCCCAATAGGTACGGTGCAGTTCATAGCCGGTTTCGGCATAATGAAAGTCAGGACCGAAATTCCAGAAGGTGCATGAGCCGATGACGGTATCTTCTCCTTTGAGCGTGATACCCCAGAATATAGCTTCGCGCTGCTCATACAGGGCCTCTATTTGTTGAATGAATGCGCGCGTCTCGTCGAGAGACTGATGAGGCTCCTGTCCATAGGGCTCCCTTACCTCCTGATCAGATCTTATCGCAAAGAGTGCTTCCGCATCAGTTGGCTGCATCTGACGCAGGTGCAATCGATTTGTGGTGAGGGCGGGAAAGTGGGTAAATGCGGCATCAATGCTCATAGATAGCTTCCTTTTTCTATAACAAGAGATTATTACCATCATATCATATTTATTCAGCTTTATAACAAGCTGAGTAGCACAAAAATTCCAAAAAGCGCAATGACTATACCCGATATTCTGTTAATCCACAATAGCCATTGGGCAGTGAACCTCTCGCGTAGCAGGCTGACACCGCCCGTCAGGAGAAACCACCACAAAGATGAGCCCAGGAATACTCCGCACACGACAATCGCCGCCGACAGGTAACTTTTACTGGCCGCTCCTACGCCAATGCCTGCAAAGATGCCTACAAATGAGAGAATAGTCGTAGGATTGGTGAGTGTCAACAGAAAGGTGGAGAGATACGCTCCTGGAAAATTGTGCGCACTGGCGCTGGCGGCTCGTTCAGCAGGTCCGGTCAGTATGGTTTTGATGCCCAGGTAGGCAAGGAACAGGCCACCCAGTAGACGAATCCATACTTGATGGCTGATAAGGAAGGTGGAGATCACGGTCAGACCAAACGCTGCGATAGAGCCATATACGGCGTCGGCAGTTGCGATACCCAGACCCGATACCAGGCCGTAGAGTCGGCCTTTGTATAATGTGCGTTGAATACATAATATGCACATCGGGCCAACTGCGGCGGCAATCGAGAGACCTATAAGCAGACCTCGCACAAAAAAACTGACATTCATTTTCTTTCTCCTTAAATGCTTAGACACAAACGCACAAAAAAAGCCGCCAGACCCTGCTGAGGTCTGGCGACTGTCTGCGGAG
>WNGD01001166.1_pt1 | contig 36513 bp, 43 predicted proteins | sample 5400671 | NCBI WGS metagenome assembly WNGD01 (sample SAMN13153369, study PRJNA577476) | soil metagenome | isolation source: 40 cm soil or saprolite under grassland replicate 2 | place: USA:California | collected 2016-06-15 | reverse complement strand
GCGAGCCACACGACGGCGCGCTCGGTCATGGCGGGCGTCCATTCCACCGGCTCGAGCAGCCAGGGGGTCTTGATGCGCGTCAGCTCCGCCGCCGCGGCCAGGTCGAGGTATGCCGCGCCGTGGGGGTGGCCCTGCAGGAACGTGGCGGCGACGTCGGGCGACGGCTCGCCTTCCACGGCACGCCGCACAACGTCCGCTTTGTGCTCGCCGGTGGCGATGAGGGCGATCTCCCGGGCCTGGAGGATCGTCGCCACGCCCATCGTGATCGCCTCGCGCGGCACGTTGTCCTCGCCGAAGAAATCCGCCGCCGCGTCCCGGCGTGTGACCGTGTCGAGCGTCACCAGCCGCGTGCGCGAGTCCGGCGGGGAGCCCGGCTCGTTGAACCCGATGTGCCCGCTCTTGCCGATCCCCAGAATCTGCAAGTCGATGCCGCCGGCTTGGACGATGGCCTGCTCGTACGCCGCGCAGTGCTCCGCCAGGCGCTCGCGCGCCGTGCTCCCGTCGGGGATGTGCACGCTCTCCGGCTTGATGTTTACGTGGGCGAAAAAGTTCTCCCACATGTAGCGCCGGTAGCTGTGCGGGCTGTCGGGCACCATCGGGTAATACTCGTCGAGGTTGAATGTCGTCACGGCCGCGAAGTCGACTTCCCCTGCCCGGTGCCGCCGGATCAGCTCACGGTAGATCCCGAGCGGGGTGCTGCCGGTGGCGAGCCCGAGCACGCAGCGGCCGTTCGCAGCCACCCCGCGCCGGATCGTGTCGACGATGCGCTCGGCGAGGAGGGCGGCGAGATCGTCGTGGTCGGACACCACGAGCGTACGGATGCGCTCGCGCTCGCGCGGGCCCTCGACCGCGCTCTGTGAAACCGGCCGCGCCGTAGCTGGCGGATTGGCTGCCATACGGGAAGAATACGTCACGCAGCGACGACCCGCCAAACGGGCTCGGCCCCCACCGTTGCTTGACGCAACCGCACCGATATCGCATATGTAGATGCGCGCCCCCCTTATGCATGCCGGTGGTGACCGGCGGAGCCTCGGTGAGCGGACCAGAGACCTTCGTTGAGGGTAGGCGCGAGATCCTGCGGCAGGCCAGCATCGCGCTGGGCGGCCGGCCCGTCACGGTGTGGGAAGTGTCGGTGCGCGCCGAGCTCGAGCCCCAGGCGTCGAGCGTCCCCGCCCCGGGGCATCACGACAGCAACCTCGACGTCGACTCCACGCTGCGGCGCTGGGGCATCCAGATCGTCCAGGGCAGCCGCTTCGTAGGCTCCCGTGCCCCTGAGGGGTACTGGGTGGTCGCCCCGGTGCGCACCCGCCCGCCGTCTCCGCCCCCCGAGGGGCGGGAGCGCCGCAGCCGCGAGCGCCTCACCCTGGAGCTCGCGGGCCTCTGCCTCGGGCTGCTCGACCGGCGCGAGCTGCCAACCGTACCCGTTCCCAAGCGGACGGACCCGCTGCAGGACCTGGCCACGTTGCCGGGGATCATCGCGCACGAGGTGTCGAATCCGTTGACGGCGGCGCGCGCCGGCCTGCAGCTCGCCATGGAGGCGCTGGGTCGGTGGACCGAGGTCGCCGCCGCGCGGCGGCTCGAGATGCTCGACGAGCTGGGCCAGGTCGTCGACGATATCGACCGCGGGGTCAACTTCCTGCGCGCCATAAAGGACCGGGCCCGGGGTACGCTGGCGCGCTCGGAGCGGTTCGACGCCGTACGGGTGGTCCGCTCCTGCTGCACGCTCGAGAGCCGTGTCCTGAAGGACAAGAAAGTCCCTCTCCAGTTCGACTTTACGCTCGAGGAGGTCTATCTCAAGGGCGACCCGAACGCCCTGTACGACATGCTCGTGAACCTGATCCGTAACGCTGCCGACGCGAGCATCGGCCGGCAGGTCCCCATCCGCATCGGCCTGGAGCAGGTCGGTGGGTCGTTGCGGCTCACCGTGCGCGACGAGGGTGCCGGAATTCGTGCCGAAGACTTGGAGCGCATCTTCGAGCCGGGGTTCACCACCAAGGAGTTCGGGGAGGGGAGCGGGATGGGACTGGTGGTGGTGCAGAGCGTGGTGCGCACCATGTTCGGAGGCAGCATCGCCGTCGACTCGCGCCCCGGCGGCGGCACCACCGTTACCGTGACCCTCCCCGTCCCCCCGCAACGCTCCGTGGACGCGCGCCGGGCAGGAGAGCCGTCCGCCGCCTAACGGGTCTCCCCCGTCGCGCGTAACGTTAGGGCATACGTACTTCCTGAGAGGGACCTTCCCGTGAACCGCTCATGTATCGCCGCGGCGACCGCGTTGCTCGTCGCGCTCGCTCCCCGACCCCTTGCCGCCCAGACCCCGACGGTGGACACGAGCGGCGCGGGCGTGCTCATCGATCAAGCCCTCACCCACTCGCAGGCGATGGCGAACCTGCAGCACCTCACCGACGTCATCGGGCCTCGACTGACCGGCTCGGCCGCCGCCCGCGCCGCCAACGACTGGGCGCTGGCCAAGTTCAAGGAATATGGACTCGACGCGCGCCTCGAGCAGTGGAACTTCGGCGGCACATGGGCGCGGGGGCCGATGTGGATGCGGCTGACCGCGCCCCGCATGCACGACGTCGTGGCCGCGAGCTGGGCGTGGACGCCGGGCACCAATGGCAAGACCGTGAGCGGACCGGTGGTGCGCATCGACGCCAGCACGGCCGAGAGCATCGAGGCGAACAGGGCCAGAGTGAAGGGCGCGTGGGTCATGCTGCGGCCGCCCCAGTTCGTATGGAACAACGACGGTCCCCCGATGACGCCGGCCGACTCGGAGCGGCAACGGGCTGCGTTCCGCGGATTCCTCGGAGGCGGCCAGCGCCTCGATTCGGCCACCCGCGCGCGCCTGATGCAGTTCAACACCGATCAGCCGTTCCTGCTGCGCAACGCCGGGGCCGTCGGCATCCTGCTCGATGCCGGCAAGGAGCAGGACCTGCTCAACATGAGCGGCTCGCCCACGCGTGTCCTGCCGCTGCCGCAGGTCGTCGTCGCACACGAGGAGTACTCGCTGTTCGACCGCCTGCTCGCAGCGGATGTGACGCCCCGCCTCGAGGCGAACATCCAGAATACGCTCAACATGAAGGACTCGGTGCCGCAGTGGAACACGGTCGCCGAGCTACGGGGGAGCGAGCACCCGGGGCAGGTCGTGATCGTGGGCGCGCACCTCGATTCCTGGGACCTGGGGACGGGCGCGACCGACAACGGCACCGGCTCCATCGCCACGCTGGAAGCCGCCCGCATCATCGCGCAATCGGGGCTCAAGCCGAAACGCACCATCCGCTTCATTCTCTTCACGGGAGAAGAACAGGGGTTGATCGGCTCGCGGAAATACGCCGAGGCGCACGCCGCGGACGCCGATTCCGTCCAGGCGGTGATCGTGCTCGACAACGGCGCCGGCGCGATCACGGGGATGGCGCTGCAGGGCCACCTGGAAGCGTACGGCCTCTGGCGCACGCTGCTCGCCCCGGTCCACCGGCTCAACGCCGACACGATCAACGATGCCGTCAAGGGCGGCACGGATCACTTGTCGTTCATCCCCTACGGCGTGCCGGGGTTCAACTTCAACCAGCTCACGCGCGGCTACAACCACACCCATCACTCCCAGTCGGATACCTACGACAAGGCTATCGCCCCGGACTTGATGCAGGCCTCGGCGGTGATGGCGGTGTCCGCGTTCGAGCTGGCGAACCTGCCGCAGCTGCTGCCGCGCTGGGAGAAACGGTTGCCGGTGCAGCCGATCGTGGCGGCGACCGTGTCGCCGGAGCTACTGCGCAGCCACTAGCGCCGCGAGGTCGAGTGGCCGCGTGTACATGACGAGCTGTCCGTCCGGTGCGCGCGGCCATTCGCCTTCCGGTCGGTCGTGATACAGCTCGACACCGTTGCCGTCGGGGTCGCGCAGGTAAACGGCCTCGCTGACACCGTGGTCTGCAGCCCCCTCGAGCGGGATCCCTGCGTCGATGACCCGGCGCACCACCGCCGCCAGCGCGCGCCGATCGGGTAACACGATGGCGAGATGGTACAGCCCGGTCGTCCCTGGGGGTGGGGCCGCCGCCCCCCGGCCCGCCCAGGTATTGAGGCCGATGTGGTGATGGTAGCCGCCGGCCGAGAGGAACACGGCGTCGCTGCCGTAGCGGGTGGTGACCTCGAAGCCGAGCACGTCGCGATAGAACGCAACGGCGCGGTCGAGATCAGACACCGTCAGATGAACGTGGCCAATTCGGGTCTGGGGGTGGATCATATTGGGAATTTCGGATTGTGGATTGCGGATTGGACGTCTCGCGCGCGGATTCCGCAATCCGCAATCCGCAATCCGCAATTAGATTTCCAGACATGAACGCCACACCCAAGATACCGGTTCCTACCAACGAGCCAGTGCTCTCGTTCGCCCCCGGCACACCGGAGCGGCTCGAGCTGAAAAAGTCCCTCAAGGAGCTCTCCGGCCGCCAGATCGAGATTCCGCTCGTGATCGGCGGCAAGGACGTCCGCACCGGCAAGACCATCGACGCCGTGATGCCCCATTGCCACCACCACGTGCTGGCCAAGGTGCATCAGGGAGGGCCGGCTGAGGTGCGGGCGGCGATCGCGGCGGCCGGTGAGGCGTGGCACGATTGGTCCACGTGGGACCTTAGTCGCCGCGCGGCGGTCTTTCTCAAGGCGGCGGAGCTCCTCGCCACGCGGTACCGCCCCATCGTCAATGCGGCGACCATGCTGGGGCAGTCGAAGACGGCGCACCAGGCGGAGATCGATGCGGCGTGCGAGCTGATCGATTTCTTCCGCTTCAACCCGCACTACGTGGACCGGCTGTATGCCGAGCAGCCGATCTCCGCGCCCGGTACCTGGAACTCCCTCGACTACCGCCCGCTCGAGGGGTTTGTGTACGCCATCACGCCGTTCAACTTCACGTCGATCGGCGGCAACCTCCCTACGGCGCCTGCGCTGATGGGCAACACCGTGGTCTGGAAACCGGCCGCGACGGCGGTCTTCTCGAACTATTTCATCCTCAAGCTGCTCGAGGAAGCCGGCCTGCCACCGGGCGTCATCAACTTCGTGCCCGGCCCCGCGGTGCAGATCTCCGATGGCCTGCTGCTCGACCGCGCCCTTGCCGGCATCCACTTCACGGGCTCGACGGAGGTGTTCCAGGCGCTGTGGCAGCGCGTGGGCGAGCGTCTCTCGAGCTACGCCGGCTATCCGCGGCTGGTGGGGGAGACGGGCGGAAAGGACTTCATACTGGCGCACGCCAGCGCCGACTTGGACGCCCTCGCGACCGCCATGGTGCGGGGGGCGTATGAGTACCAGGGGCAGAAGTGCAGCGCCGCCTCGCGCGCCTACGTGCCGGACACGCTGTGGCCGCGGCTGCGCGAGCGAGTGCTGGCGATGCTCGGCGAGGTGAAGACGGGCGACCCGGCCGACTTCACGAACTTCATGGGCGCGGTCATCGACCGGAAGGCGTTCGACAAGATCAAGGCCTACCTCGAGGCCGCCAAGCAGGCCCCGGGCGTCAAAGTGCTCGCCGGCGGTGGCGCGGACGATGCGGACGGCTACTTCATCGAGCCGACCCTCATCCAGACCGACGACCCCGGGTATCGCACCATGTGCGAGGAGATCTTCGGCCCTGTGCTCTCGCTGTACGTGTATCCCGAGAGCCGCTGGGCGGAGACCGTACGGCTGGTGGACCAGACGTCCCCGTACGCCCTCACCGGTGCGGTGTTCGCCCAGGACCGCCGCGTGGTAGACGAGGCCCAAGCGTCGCTTCGCTACGCCGCCGGAAACTTCTACGTGAACGACAAGCCGACGGGCGCGGTGGTGGGACAGCAGCCGTTCGGCGGCGCCCGGGCCAGCGGCACCAACGATAAGGCCGGCAGCCTGCTCAACCTGATCCGCTGGGTGAGTCCGCGTGCCGTGAAGGAGAACTTCGTCCCGCCCCGGAGCTTCAACTACCCCTTCATGGCCGAGGCGTGACCGGGCGGAGCGGAGCCGCCCGCCCGCCCATCCTCGTGCTGGTGATCGGTGCTGCGTTCCTGCTGCTCGTCACGTCGCTGGTGATCGGCTCGCTCACGAGCCCGGAGTATCCCGCGTTCGCGCTGAGCGCCCCCCGGCCCGCCCTCGTGGGGGACTCGCTCGTCGGCCCGGGGACCTATACGCTCGACGCCTCGGCCACCGACCGGTGGCGCCGCTTCGACTTCGGCCGGAATGCCGCCGTGGACTCGGGGGCGTGGGACCTGGCCTTCCGTCGTTTCCACCTGATCGTCGCGCCGGGCGGCGGGATCGTCGACTTGGGGCCGGTGCCGTTCGACTCGGTCGTCGAGCTCCCGGCCGCAGGCTACGCCGACAATACCGCCGGACCGGACACCACCAATCCCGCCGTCGGGAAGTGGTACGCCTACAGCATGCTCAGCCACCTGTTGACCTCGAAACACCACGTCTATGGGGTGCGGACGCCCCGAGGGAAGTACGCGAAGCTCGAGCTGCTCACCTACTACTGCCGGGACGCCGGGACGGCGTGCATCACGTTCCGCTACGCCTACCAGGGGAACGGCACGCCGCGGGTGGCACCCTGAGCGAGAAGCCCCCGGCCGCTCACGCGACCGGGGGCTCGAGGTTGTCGGATCGGGTCAGGCTCACTTGGGCGGCAGGATCTTGAACATCCCCGTACCGCACACCGGACACACGCCCTTCAGGGCGGGCCGGCCATTGGCCATCTTGACCTGCTGGGCGTTCGAGATCTTCCGCTTCGCCTTGCACTTCACGCAGTACCCTTCGTCCGCGGCCATCGGGGCTTTGCCAGCCTTCGCCATGTCGCTCCTCCATTCGGGGGCAGGGGGCAGGGGGCAGGACGGTGACAACATAATACGGCCTGCTTAAGACGTGGGAGCGGGGCTCGCTGGGGGGGTGTCGCTGAACCCGTTGCGTTTGTGAGTTCCGTCACAAAACGGCTTCGTGGCAGATCCCCCACAACGGCACAGGACAACGACTTCCGCCGGTCGGCCGTCCTTGCGGGGGGGTACCGCCAGCTCCCGGCCGTCGGGAGTGACGATCTTCACCGGGCCTTGAACGACGAGCGGGCCGTTCGGTTTCGGGGTGATACGGGTTTCGTCGGGCATACCCCAACTATAACGACGCCTCGCCTCCCGGGAGGTGTTGCGTCGGTGCACTATTGACGGGCCGAAGCAAAATGCACAAACTGCACGGCGGCCTGGAATGCACCGCACGCGTGGAGGGAGGGACCGCACGCCCGACCTCGCCGGCGAGCACTTCCAGGTCGCTGTTTTTTCGGGGCGGGAACGCGCCGCCGAACGGCAGGGTATGTTGAAGGCGTCGCATCCATGCAAACCCTGCCCTGGCTCACCCTGTCGCTCGCCGCAAGCGCTTGCGTCTCCGAGCACGGCCCACTCACCAACCGCATGGCCCAATCCACGACGCACTACCTCACAGGGGCCGCCCGCCAGCCGGTCAGCTGGCAGCCATGGGGGCGCGAGGCATTCGCCCTCGCTGCGCGGCTCGACCGCCCGATTCTCCTGTACGTCGGGGCCGACGAGTGTCGCTGGTGTGCCGTGATGGACCGGGAGGTGTACGGCGACCTCGCGCTGGGTGCGATGATCGACTCGTTATTCGTGCCCGTGCGCGTCGATCGCGACGAGCGGCCCGACGTGGCTCAGCGCTACGAGGCGGCGGTCCAGTGGCTCGCCGGCCTGCGCGGCTATCCGGTCACCGTGTTCCTGACCCCCGACGGCTCGGCGTTCTTCGGCGGCACGTATTTCCCTGCCGACGATCCGGTCACGGGGCGGGGCCTGAAGCAGCTCCTCCCGGAAGTCGCCAAGAGCTACCGCGAGCAGCGCGGTGTCATCGTGCAGCGCGCCGCGTTGGTGCGGCAACTGGCGGTGACGCACGCGGCGCGGGCGCGCGGCGTGCTCCAGCCTCGGGCGGTGGCGTCGCAGGTCACGGCCGTGCGCGCGACCTTCCAGGCGGTCGCCGGCACGCACGCTGCCCTGGGGAGCTTCATGCACACCCAGGCGGTGAGCCTGCTGCTCGCGACGTACGGGCGCACCGGCGATTCGAGCTACCTGAAGGCGGCGAGCACGGTGCTCGACTTCATGGTCGACTCGGGCGACGCGGTGACCGCCGACGTCGCGCGCGACGACCCACCGAGCCTGGTGCGGGCCGGGCTGGTGCGCAACCTGGCCGTGGGCTGGGCCCTCACCGGAACCCCCCGCTACCGCGACGCCGCGCGTGTCGTCCTGCAGCGGCTCGCGCGCGACCTGGGGGACGGTCCCGAGAGTGCGGTCTTCGCTGATCGCGAGGCTTATGTCATCGGCTCGGTCTTGGAAGCCGGGCCCGCGGTCGGCGACTCGGCCGTCTCGCGGCGCGCCGTCGGGGCGCTCGACCGGCTGCTGCGGCTCACGTACGCGCGCAAGCGCGGCGCGCGCCACACCGCCGGCGGCGCCGCGGTCCGCGGCCTGCTGCAGGACCAGGTGCAGCTCGCGGCCGCCTGCCTCGCCGCCTACGGCTACACCGGCAAGGCGCGTTACCTCGGTGTGGCGCAGGATCTGGCCGACGTGCTCGACCGCGACTTCGCCGATTCGAGCGGCGGTGGCTACTTCGACACCGTCGTGAGCGACCCCGCGGCGCCGGCGTTGGGCGACCGTGCCAAACCGGTGCTGGACGATCTGCTCCCCGGAGCGAACGCCTGGGCGGCGCGGGTGCTGCTGCAGCTCGCCGAGGCGACACGCGACGTGCGCTATCGCCGCCGCGCCGAAGCGACGCTCGAGGCGTTCGCGGGAGCGCTGGGCGGCGAGGGAGTGCGCGCGTCCAGCTACCTGCTCGTCGCACAGCACGTCCTGGCCGCCCGCTGACCGGCGGTTCCGTCCCGAAACACCCCGGCCATCCCGGTGCGCTTCCTTCCTCTAGCGCGGCGTACGGCGTCCGTGCTAGCGTGACGCCCTAATCTCCATGCAGGTCATACGGATGTGAGGGGGGACCCCTCCGACACGGAGGTGGTGGCCCGCGTGCTTGGCGGCGATCGCGAGGCGTTCGGTCTCCTGATCCGCCGCTACGAAACCGGTCTGCTGCGGTTCGCGACGCGCATGCTGGGAAGCCGCGATGTCGCGGCGGACGCGGTGGCCGAAGGCCTCGTGCGGGCGTACCGCCACCTCGCCAGCTGCCGGGACCCGGCACGTCTGCGCACCTGGTTGTACCGGATCGTGGCGAACCGGTGCAAGAGCTACCTGGCGCGGCGTGCTGTGGCGGACGTTCGCCTGGAGGAGGCGCCGCCCGTGGCCGATGTGACCGATAACGAAGCCGCCCTCGAGCGGGCGGAGCAGTTGGCGCTGGTGGCGCGGGCCCTCGCCCTGCTTTCGCCCGACAAGCGCGAAGCCTTCGTGCTGAAACACGTCGAGGGGTTGAGTTATCAGGAGATGGCCGACGTGACGGGCGAGCGCATCCCGACCCTCAAGATGCGCGTGCATCGAGCCCGGGAAGCGCTGCTGGAGGTACTGGAGGACCACGCATGAATCCGATCGATCCGAGAATCCATCAGGCGCTCGATGGCGAGCTGGCCCGCGAGAGCCTGCCGCGCGAGCTGCAGCTCGTGGTAGAGCGGCTGGAAGCTGCGGCGGCGCTGCTGGCGGCGGCTCCTGCGGTCGCCGCGCTCGAGCCGCGGGTGATGGCGGCCCTCCGGCGGCCGGCGCCGTCGCGGGTGCGGCGGCTGGTACGCTGGTTCTCCGTGCCGCATGCCGTCACCTTCCGGGTCCGGCCCGTGTGGAGCCTGGCGCTCGCCGCAGCCGTCGCGCTCCTCACGCTGGTCCCCATCGACGAGGGGAACGGGCCCGTGTTGGGCGAGCACGAGGGTATCGCGCAGTTCGTGGGACGCTTCCCGGACGCCCAAACGGTGCACGTGGTCGGCTCGTTCAACGACTGGCGCACAGGCACGATTCCGCTCGAGGACCGCGATCACGACGGGGTATGGCGCGCCACCGTGGTGCTCCCCACGGGGACGTACGAATACATGTTCGTCGTGGACGGCGAGCGCTGGGTGACCGATCACCTGGCCGATCGCCTCGTGGAAGACGACTTCGGACGTGAGAACTCGATTCTCATCGTCCGTGCCGCCAGGCGATGAGACTCGGTCTCCTGCTGATGCTCGTCGCGAGCCCGCTGGCGGCGCAGTCGGTGCGCAGTCGTTTGGAAGCGCGCGTGCCCATGGCGGCGGTGCCTACCGTCGATTCTCTGGTACAGGTGGCCGCGCGTGAGGGCCTGCCAACCGAGCCGTTGGTGCAGAAGGCGCTCGAGGGTGGAGCGAAGCACGTGTCGGCTCCGCGGATCGGGGCGGCGGCGCAGGAGATGCTCGAGCAGCTGCGGGACGCGCGGGCGCTGCTGGTACGGGCCGGCGACGCTCCGCCGGCCACGGCCGCCGAGGTCACCACGATCTATGCGGCGTTGAAGCGCGGTCTCCCGGGGCCGGTGGTCGAGCGGATCGTGGCCGCTCTGCCCCAGGAGCCACGTGGCTCGGCGCTGCACTCGGTGGCGGATCTTGCCGCGCACGGCTTCGACCCGGATTCGTCCGCCGGCCTCATCATCGACGCCGCGCGCCAGGGGCTGCGGGGCGAGCGCCTGTTGGACGTGTCGACGGCCGTGCTACACGAGCTGCAGCGCGGCCACTCGCGCGCGGAGGCCCTGGCCGTGGTGCGGCGCGAGCTGCCGAACGTGCCGGCGCCGCCCAAACCGGCGCGGGCGAGCGTCGCGGGGGCGCGCCGGCCCGAGGCGGGGTCGCCGCCTCCGCCGTGACGCACGTTACAGCCTGAAACCACCGTCGCTGGCGCGCGCGCAGTTCCGCTGTGCGTGACGCGCCTGTGCGCTGGCGGGTCTCAACGGTGAAGCGGGCCAGGGTGGCTCGCGCGTCCCTCTGGAGGTACACGCACATGATTCGTCGCACGCTCATCACGCTGGCGTTGCTCGCCGCCCCCGCGATCGTCGTGGCGCAGCAGCCCTCGCCGATGCAGGGCCAGACGCCGGCGGCTGATTCGTCCAAGGCGAAGCCGGCCAAGAAAGGCAGCAAGAAGGCGGCGTCGAGGAAGCACGGAGCCAAGCCCACCGCGAAGCCCGCGGCCAAAGACTCGAGCAAGATGAAGCCGTAGCTACGACGTGTAATCCGCGTTGATCCGGACGTAGTCCGGCGTCAAGTCGCACGTCCAAACCATCGCCTCCGCGCGACCGAGCCCAAGGTCGATGCGGAGGCGGATGGTTTTCTGGCGGAAGATGGCGCGGGCGCGCTCGGCATCGGGGTGGGCTGTCGCGCCGCCCTCGGCCAGCGTGAGCCACTCGCCGTCCGCAGCGGCCTGCAGCGTGAGACGGTCGAGCGTCAAGGCGACCCCGGCCGCGCCCGCGGCGGCGAGGATGCGTCCCCAGTTGGGGTCGGCTCCATAGATCGCCGTCTTCACGAGCGTGGAGCGCGCGATCGCCCGCCCAACGTCGCGTGCCGCCGCCTCGCTCGCCGCCCCGACCACCTGGATCTCGACCAGCTTGGACGCTCCCTCGCCATCGCCGACGATGGCGAGGGCCAGCACCCGGGCCACGTGCTGCACGGCCTCTTCGAACAGCTTCCACACTGCACAGTCCCGGGCGGGGTCCACGCCGGACGCTCCGTTGGCGAGCAGCAGCGCCGTGTCGTTGGTGCTGGTATCGCCGTCCACCGAGATGGCGTTGAAGCTGCGGTCGGCGACCCGGCGGAGCAGGGGCTGGAGCGAGGCCGGCTCGGCCACGGCATCGGTCGAGAGCACCGCGAGCAGGGTGGCCATGTCGGGATGGATCATTCCGGCTCCCTTGGCGATCCCTCCCACCGTGACCAGGCCGCCCGGCGTCTCGAAGCGCACCGCGCAATGCTTCGGTCGCGTGTCGGTGGTCATGATGGCGCGGGCCGCCTCGACCCCGCCCGCGGCCGAGAGACGCGCGGCGGCCTGGCGCAGCCCGTCCACGATTTGCGGCACGGGCAACGGTACGCCGATGACGCCGGTCGAGAGCACGAACGCGGTGCGGGCGGGGAGGGCCGCCGCCTGCTCGGCGGCCTGGGCCATGGCTCGGGCCGCGGCGAGCCCGTCGGATCCCGTGCAGGCGTTGGCGACGCGCGCGTTCATCGCGACGGCCCGGATGCGGCCCGGCCGCTCGGCGAGCAGATCGGCGTCGTACACCACCGGCGCCGCGCGCACGGCGTTCCGGGTGAAGACGCCGGCGGCGGCGCAGCTCGTCGCGGACACGAGCAGGGCGACGTCGGGCGCGCCGTCGGGTTTGAGCCCGGCGTGGGCCGCGGCGGCGGCGAAGCCGCGCGGTGATGTCACCGATCCGTCGGACACGGGGTCGAGCATCGGCGGTCAAGATAGCCCGCGCGGGTCGCTTGTGAAACCGTTCGCGGTTTCTTATCATAGCGCAACCTTCCCGGGAGGCCCGTTCGATGTCGGAACCGTTCCTCAGCTCCGACGACTACGACGAACGCGCGCATCAGCTCTACAACGAAGGACACTACGACGAAGCGATCGAGGTCTTGCGAGAAGGCCTCGGTCTCTACCCCCACACGGTGGAGCTGCACGTGGGCATGGGGTACGCGCGCCTCGCCCGCGAGGAGTACCTGTGGGCGCGTCGCGCGTTCGAGGAGGCGATCGGTCTCGACCCGGACCACGAGGACGCCCTCGCGGGCCTGGGCGAGGTGCTCCTCAAGTTCGGCGACCGCGCGGGCGCGGTAGGGTGCTTCGACCGCATCGTGGCCCTCGGCTTTCGAGACGACCACGACTTGATGCTCCAGGTGGGGCGCGCGCTGTTCCGGGAAGGCCTCCTCGATCACGCACGGCGCTTCTTCGAGGTCGCGCTCACGGCGCATCCCGACTCGGCCGAGGCGGCGGCGTGCGCGGGATACGCGGCCCACCGGCTCAGCGACGAAGGCGGCGCGCTGTACTGGCTGCGCCGCGCCCTCGAGCTCGACGCGCACCACGGCGAGGCCCGCATCTACCTCGCCAACCTGCTGTACGACCGGGGCGAATACGAGGCCGCCCTGTTCCATCTGGAGCGCACCGAGCCCGACGACCACTTCGACGGCCTCGCAATCTGGCGCCTGATCGAGCTGAAGCGGAGCGTGTACCGGCTCCCTGACGACGACCCCGAGCTCGTCCCCTGGCACCGGCGACTCGACGATCTCGCCGGCGAGGCCGCACCGGAGGACCTGCTGCTCGCGGAGATCGAGGCGATGAGCCCGGACGGCCGCGTGCGAGATCCGCGACAGCTCGAGCTGTTCGGCACGCTGCTCACAGAGCTCCAGGGCATGCGCTCGCGCTCGGGACAGCCGGTGCACGCGGAGATCCACCGCGTGAGCACACAAAGCGGCGTCACCTACGTCGGGACGTGGGAGGAGATCGTGCTGCAGATGAAGGACGATGCCGGCGAGTGGGCAGACGGCTCGCTCGAGCAGTACATGGCGGCCAGCGCGCGGCGGGGCCGAAAGCAGACGGGCGTCGCGATCCCCGCGACCGACCCCGAGAGCTTCCTCAGGGGGAGTGCGGACGCGGGGCTGCTACGAATACTGCATTGAGACGGGCAAAAGGCCGGTAAGAGGCCCATGAGAGGCCGGGGAAGGGTCGGGCGGGCCCTTCCCCCTTCCCCGGCTCTTTACCGGCCTTTCACCGGCCTCTTAGCGGATCAGGTTCCCGTGTGTTTGAACTTCACCGCGACGGAAAGGGGCCCGTCGCCCAGCGCGAACAGGGTGATCGCGCCGGCGAACAGCAGGCCCTCGAGCTCGAAATTGCCGCCCCGCGGCAGCTGCACGGCCAGGATGGCCACGACCATCTCGATCGCCATGCACACCGCCCAAATCCGCGTGAACAGGCCGAGCAGCACGCACACCGCGCCGATCGTCTCCACCACGATGAGGATCACCGCGCCGATGGTGGCGAACGGGACGCCGACGCTGTGCAGAAACCCCGCGACGCCCGCGATCCCGGTGTGATACTTCATCAGGCCGTGGTGCAGGAACACGCCGCCCACCGCGAGGCGCATGAAAAAGGCCGCGTAGGGGGTGAGTTGGTTCATGAAACCTCCGGGTTGGTCGCTGGGGTGACGCTGCCGCGCCGGCGCGTGTCGCTGCGCACCTCGCGCGCGCCCAGGCGCTTGATGATGATCTCGAGGCCGCGCTGCGGGTGTTTGGCCCCCGGCCCCGCGACGTCGGCGAAGCACAGTCCTTCCTCCGGCAGCGCGTGCATCGCGACGTGCCCGCCGTGACACACCAGCGCCGCCGCGACGCCCCGCGGGCCGACCGTGACCACGGGGGCCGCCGCGGGGTTCAGGCCCGCCGCGTTGGCCGCGGCGAGCAGCAGACCGGTGAGGGCCTGGGTATCAGTGAGGCGATTTGCCGGCACGCCGCCCAGGTCGGCGAACGCGTGCTCGAACGTCACTGCTCGCACGACGTCGAGTAGGTGACGAGCGGCGCGACGAAGCTGGCGTGGATCGTGAGCTGACCCAATTCGTCGCCGTACAGGTCCGTGCGCTGCGCCGTGAACGTGTAGCGGCCGCTGATCGCCACTCCGCCCGGGATCGACTGGTACTGCGTCACGGCGATCTCTCCCGCCGCGGGGAACCCGATGAGGTTGTGAGAGAACGCGATGATCCCCGAGCCGACGCTGGTCGACCACACCGCCCACGAGCGGGGTGGATTGCACACGGCGTCGAGCGGCCCGAGGCTGGCGCTCGCTTCCTGGGGGTTCAGTGTGTCGATCTCGAACCTCCCGATGCCGACGACCGAGTCGGGCAGGGTGACCATCAGTCGCTCGAACACGGGAGCGGTGCGCGACCCGACCGAGTCGACGAGCCGGAACGGCAGCTTGCCGGTGGTCGTGTTCCGGTAGTTCAGGGCCATGGCGCCACCGCCCGCGTGCCGGATGGTGATGCCCAGGACGCTCGCGAAGAACCGGCCCCCCGACGGGCCGCCGAGCGTCATGACGACGACGGCGCCGGTGTCGGCGACCGTGTCCTGGCTGGTTGCCGCGTGGGCGATGTAGGCGAGCGCCGCGCCCGGCTGGAACGCGGTGACGAGCCCCGTGGCGGTGTCGATCGTGTAACGCGCCGAGTCTGGGGTCGGGCTGAACCACTGCGTGTAGGGGGGACTCCCCGGCCGCTGCACGATGGCGAGGGGCAGGGTGATCGTGTCGTTCGGCATGACGAACACAGTGTCCAGCAGCAGCGTCAGGTCGAGCCGGGTCGACACGACGATGAGCGCGGGGGCCAGTTGGTTCTGCGCCTCCGCGTACACCACCGCCGTGCCGCGCCGCAGTGCGACGATCTGGCCCGTCACGCTGTCGATCTTGGCGACCGGAGCGGGGACGCCGCCGACCGAGTCCACGGTGATGTGCCACTTGATCAAGCCGGGGCTCCGGGAGACGCCGTCGGCGTCGAGGAACGTGACAGTGCGCGCCGGGAGCGTGTCGGCCACGAACATGGAGTCGAGGATCGGCGACAGCCGGACGGTCCCCAGGTTGGGGTTCGACAAATCGAAGCATCCCCCCAACAGGGCGGCGCCGGCGAGGAGCAGCGAAGCGAACGGCAGTCGGTTCATCGCGGTCTCAAGTCTACACCGCCCCCGCCGTGCGCGGCCAGGGCGGCGCGGTATCCTTCGGGAATGCCTGCATCGAAGAACTCGTCGGCCAGGAGCACGCCGATCAGGCGATTGCCGCGAGCCAGCGCCTGGAGCACGGGCACGTCGTCGAGCTCGGCCCCGGGTGCGAGACTGCGCCGCTGGGATTCGAACAGGTCGAAGATCGACCCGTCGAACACCATCCGGCCGATCGGCGTGAGGGCGGACGGGCCGCTGCCGGGATCGAAGCGCTCGGCGCGGGGGCGTTTTGACGCTACGTCGAGTACGTCGTAGAGGCCGTCGCCCCGGGGGCGACAGCGCGCCCGGCCGGTGGGGCCCTTGGTCGCCGCATCGCTTGCGGCGATCTCCGCGAGCAGGACCACCGAGCGCCCGGTGCGCTGGTGAGCGTCGAGCACGGGCCGCATCGGGTAGGTCGCGCGGAACAGATTGTCGGGCAACATCACGGCGACATGGTCCGCCCCGACGGCCGCGCGCGCGTAGGTAATCGCGTCGCCCAGGCCGCGCGGCTCGGGCTGCACGACCACGGCGGCGGTGAGGCGGTCGGGCGGTCGAGCCGAGAGGAACTCGGCGATCGCGGGCTTCGTGGGGCTCGTGACGACGACCGCCCGCTCGATCCCGGCCGCCGCCGCCTCCTCCAGCGTCCATTGCAGCAGCGGTTTGCCGGCGACCGGGAGCAGCTCTTTGGGGGTCGTACCGGCGAGCCCGGCGAGGCGTGTGCCGCGCCCGCCGCACGGGATGACGGCCGTCGTCACCTAGAACATGGACATGGCGAGGAACGACCGGAGGTTGTCGTTCGTGACGCGCAGCCGCGCGGAGAGCAGCCGCACCACCGACCAGAGCACCTTGTACGCGATGTCGCGATTGAAGTCGAGCAGCAGCTCGAAGTCGGACCGGGAGATGGTGAGCAGGGTACAGGAGGTGTTCGCGATGGCGTCGGTGGAGCGCTCCGAGCGGTCGAAGATCGCCATTTCACCGAAGCTGGCCCCGGGCTTGAGGACGGCCAGCGCCTCCTCGCCCGACCCCGGGATGGTGCGCGAGATTCGGACATCGCCTTCCGAGATGATGAACAGGCGGTTGCCGGGTTCGCCTTCCTTGAAGACGTGCTGCCCGACGGCGAATTTTTGCTCCCGGCAGACTTCGGCGACGCGGGCGAGCTCCCCGTCGTCCAAGTCCTGGAAGATCGCCGCTTGTTTCAGCAGCTTGAGATCCACGGGGTCGAAGCTACGAAACGCGTGTGGGAGGGGCAAGTGAAACCGTGGGTGACGTGGGCCGATCTTCTGACGGCGCTTCGGGTTCCCCTGGGGATCGCGTTTCCGTTTGTGCACGGCCCGGGGTGGCAGCTCGGACTGGTGGGCGCGGCGGCGGCGTCGGATTTCTTCGACGGCATGTTGGCACGACGGCTCGGCCCCTCCCGCGCCGGTGCGATGCTCGACCCGGTGGCCGACAAGGTGTTCGTGGCCGCCGCGTTGCTCACGGTCGCGGGACGGGGCGCGCTCCATCCGGTGGAAGTGCTCGGCGTGCTGGCCCGCGACATCGTCGCGGTGCTCGGTTCGCTCGGGGGATGGCTGCTGCGCCGCCCGCTCGCCCTGCCCGCGCGCGCGGGCGGCAAGGCGGTGACGGTGTTGCAGCTGCTCACGCTCGTCGCCGTGATCGCCGAGTCGGTCTACGCGCGGCGGCTCGCCTGGGCCACGGCAGCCGTCGGCCTGTATGCGATCTGGGATTACGGCCGCGCGGCCACGCGGGGCAGGCGCGCGGCGCCCGGCAGAGGCGGTGAGGGCGGGAGCGAGGGGGAGGGAGGACCGGCGTGATGCGTACGACAGGGACGACGCTGGCGGCGCTCGCGCTCGCGACCGCCCTCGCGGCTCAGGAGTTCCATCCGCCGCCCGTGCGGCGCAGCCACGACCGTGGAACGCGGCTCGGCCTGTTCGGCTTCGGCGTGCGCGGCGGGCTCGACCTCGGCAGCAGCCAGCTCGTGCTCGGGACCACGCTCGACGCCGGCAATCTCTTCCACCCGCGCCTGCGCCTGCGTCCGGCCGTCGAGCTCGGCATCTTCAAGGGCGCCAACACCTACGCGGGAAGCTTCGAGGTCGCCTACCGTTTCACCGGCGACGAGCAGGTCGCGACGCCGTACCTGGGCGGAGGGTTCAGCCTGGCGGGGCACGACGGCTGCGCGGTGGACCCCGGCTGTCCGAGTGTCTGGGCGAACGTCCTGGTCGGTGTCGAGCTGCACTATCGCTCGACGTTCAACTGGCTGCTCGAGTACCACGCCATGGACCTGTTCCGGCGCAACCGGATTTACGTGGGTCTCACGACGCGGCGGGGGAACTGACGGTGGCGGGAAACGTGCGCGAGGTCGTCGTGCGGTGGCAGGACGAGCTCGAGTTCGAGGGCGGCGCGCCGGGCCGACCGGCGATTCGCGTCGATGGAAACGGCGCCACGGCCACGTCGCCCGTCGAGCTGTTGCTCGTCGCCGCCGCCACCTGCACAGCGTCGGACGTGGTGGTCATCCTCAAGAAGCAGCGCGTGGCGTTGCGCACACTCGAGATTACGGTCGCCGGGACGCGCCGCGAGACGGAGCCGCGCCGCTATACCGCGATGCATTTCCGGTTCGCCGTGCAAGGGGACGGCGCGGACGAGGCGAAGACGCGTCGGGCGATCGAGCTCTCGCTCGAGAAATACTGCTCGGTGGTGGCCTCGCTCGCGCCCGATATCCGCGTCACCTACGACGTCGCGCTTCGCTAGCTCGCTCGGGTGCCTGCTCGCCCTCGCGGGAGGAGCGGTCGGGGCACGGCCCGCCCCGGGCCAGCGCCTGTCGGCCACCGAGGTCGGGGCGGGTGCGACGGTCGTAGGGGCGCGGCGCTGGTTCTCCGGCGGGGAGATCGGCGTGGCGCGCCGGCCGGGGGGGCAAGGGCGCTTCGGGTTGACCGCGGCGGGGGGGAGCTACGACGGGGCGCCGGGCGTGCGGCTCGCGGCGAGCGCGCAGTTCCTGCTCGCGCCCGGCGCCCGCACGGGGGCGAGCCTGTACGCCGGGTTCGGCATTGCGTTCGCCGGCGCTACGTCGGAGCACGGCGCGGGCTACCTGACGGCACTGGTCGGCCTGGAATCCGCGCCGGGCCGGGCGGCGGGCTGGTACGCGGAGCTGGGCCTGGCCGGCGGGGTCCGGCTGGCGGCGGGGCGACGCTGGCGGTGGCTGCCGTCCTCGTGGCAATGAAACAGGGCGCCCGGTGCCCGAGCGCCCTGCGCGTTGCGCGGTGCGACGCTCAGGCGGTGGCGCCGACGGTCGCGCTCCGTCCCACCACGGGCCGGCAGTAGCGCTCGCCCAGCAACCGCAACTCCGTGAGCTGCGGCTCGTCCAGCTCGGCGTACCGGTCGGCCAGATACAGCATCGTGTCGTCGAACCATTCCTTCTGATGCTCGGGGGTCGCTTCCAACACGCCACAGCGGAGGATGTGGGAGAACAACTCGTCTCGGGCCTGCTCAAAAGGGGTGGGGGTCGACAGCTTGCGGGGTTCCGAACGCTTTTTGGCCATGCAAGGGCACTCCTCTCTCGTGCTGGGGCGCGGGGGCGCGGATCGACGGCGCAGCAATGTAATAGGCGCAGGCGCGCGGTGCAAAGGCCCCGCGGCCGACCGTGGAGGATGGTATAATCAGACGGTGGGCGGGGTGGTGGGCGACGGCGGGGTGGTGGCGGTGGGTCGCACAGTCGGGAAGGCGGACGCATGAGCGACGACAAAGACCAGGTCTACGGGCCGGAGCGGGCCCAGCGACTGGTAGCGATGCTGCGCGCGTTGGCCGAGCGCATCCAGGCGCTCGACCGGACGGGCCAGCTGTTCGAACGCGTGCCGGAATTGCAGAAGCTGCTGGGCAACGCGCGCAGCGAGCTGTTTCACTACGAGGTGCGGGTGACGTACGACACGCCGGAGATCGCGGAAAGCCGCCGTATCGTCGAGGACGCCGAGCGGCCCACCCGCGACGCCGCCGAAGACGACGAGGACGACGAGCCCTGGCGCCGGAGCGGCGACGAGTGAAGGGTTTTTACATGCTGCTCGCCGCCGTCGCCTTGATCGGCGGGGGGGTGATCTGGTACGGCTCGCGCAGCGCCCCGGCAGCGGCGCCGGTGGTGAGTGCACCGCCGCCCCTGGCCGCGAGCGATGGGTTCAAGGGCTTCACGCTGGGCGCGGAGTCGGCGCCGATCGAGGTGACCGAGTACTCCGACTTCGAGTGCCCGTTCTGCGCCTCGTTCGCGACCGTGCAGATGCCGGTGATCCGCGAGCAGCTCATCGCCCCCGGGAAGGTGCGCTGGCGCTACCGCGATTTCCCGCTCCCCAGCCACCAGTACTCGCGCTACGCCGCACTCGCCGCGCAGTGCGCCGGCGAGCAGGGGAAGTTCTGGGAGATGCACGACCAACTCTTTACCAACCACCAGTGGGCGCAGACCGGTAAGAATCCGCGGTCGCTGTTCCGCAGCTTCGCCCAAGCCGCCGGCCTGGACCTCGACAAGTACGACGCGTGCATGGACGGGCAGCGCTACGCCGGACGCCTCCAGGCGAGCGTGCAGGAAGGCGAAGCGCTGGGCGTGGGCGGCACGCCGACGTTCTTCGTGAACGGCAAGCGGTTCGACGGGCACCCCACGTCCGATGCGTTCAAGTCTCTGGTCGACAGCCTGACGAAGCAGACCAAGCCGCGGAAGTGATGCGGCGCCGGCAGACGATCGTCGTCCTGGCCCTGGTGGGCCTGCTGGTCGCGACCTACCTCTGGCTCTACAAGATCGGCGTGATCGGCGTGCTGCAGTGCGGCACGGGCGGCTGCGAGGCGGTTCAGGCGAGCCGCTACGCCGAGCTGTTCGGCGTCCCGGTGGCGTTCGTCGGGGTGGCGGGCTATGCGCTGCTCCTGGGCGTGGGGCTGGTGGGTATCCAGCCGGCGTTTGCGACCGACCGCCGGGTCGCGCTGGTCCTCGCTGCGCTCGCCACCGTAGGGTTCGCGTTCGCGCTGTACCTCACCGCCATCGAGCTGCTCGTGCTGCACGCCATCTGTCGCTGGTGCGTCGCGTCGGCGGTGATCATCTCGGCGATCTGGGTGCTGGCGCTCGACGGCTTGCGTCACGCCCCTCCCGCTCCCACCCGCTAGTATTCAGCGCCATGACCGCGCGTTCGGAGCCGCAGTCCGTCCCCCACGGCCGCTATCTCTTCACGTTGTCGCTCGCTGCCCTGGGTGTCGTGTACGGCGACATCGGGACGAGCCCCCTGTACGCGATCCGCTACTCGTTCTACGGCACCCACGGGATCAGCGTTACTCCGGGGAACGTGCTCGGCGTCATGTCGATGGTGTTCTGGTCGCTCGTGATCGTCGTCACGATCAAGTACCACATCGTGATCATCCGCGCCGACAACAAGGGCGAAGGCGGGGTGCTCGCCTTGATGGCGATGGTGAATGGGAGTCGGCTGGCCCGGGGGCTCTCGCCGCGCCGCATCATGATCGTCCTGGGCATTTTCGGGTCGGCGCTCCTGTACGCGGACGGCGCCCTCACGCCGGCGATCTCCGTGCTCAGCGCCGTGGAGGGGCTCGAGGTGGCGACGCCGGCGCTGGCCAGCTGGGTGCTCCCCGTGACGCTCGTGATCCTCGTCGGCCTGTTCCTGCTGCAGAGTCGCGGTACGGCCCGCATCGGCGCGATGTTCGGCCCCGTGATGCTCCTCTGGTTCGCCACGTTGGGCGTGCTGGGATTGAGCCAGATCGTGCGCCAGCCGGGCGTGCTGGCCGCCGTGTCCCCCCACCATGCCGTGCGCTTCTTCGGCGAAAACATGTCACGGGGATTCGTGGTGCTGGGCGCCGTCTTCCTGGTCGTCACGGGCGGCGAGGCGCTGTACGCGGATCTCGGGCACTTCGGCCATCGCGCGATCCAGCGCGCCTGGTTCGGCATCGCGCTCCCCTGCCTGATGCTCAACTACTTCGGACAGGGAGCGCTGCTGCTCCGCGACTCGTCCGCGGCGGTCAACCCGTTCTACTACCTCGCGCCGAGCTGGGCGTTGTACCCGCTGATCGCGCTCGCGACCGCCGCGACGATCATCGCGTCGCAAGCGGTCATCTCGGGGGCGTTTTCGCTGACGCGCCAGGCGGTACAGCTCGGGTACAGCCCGCGGCTCCGCATCGAGCACACGTCGTCGCGCGAGATCGGCCAGATCTACGTCCCGGCGGTCAACTGGGGCCTCATGGCGCTGACCTGTGTGCTCGTGCTCGGGTTCCACCTAGCCGACACGGCGCAGCCCACGTCCAGTAACATCGCGGGCGCCTACGGCGTGGCCCTGTCCACGCTGATGCTCATCACGACGCTCATGTTCTATGTGATGAGCCGGGAGGTCTGGCGCTGGAGCTTCGCGCGCGCGGCGATCGTGTCGGGCCTGTTTCTCTGGGTGGACGTCCTTTTCTTCGCCGCGAACATGCTAAAGCTTCGCTACGGCGGCTGGGTCCCCCTGGCGATCGCGGCGGTCATCTTCCTGCTGATGACGACCTGGAAACGCGGGCGCGAGATCCTGGGAAAGCGCATGCTGGAGAAGACGGTGCCCCTCAAGATGCTGCTCGCCGATCTGGCGGCGGAGCCGCCGCTGCGCGTGCCAGGCACGGCCGTCTTCATGTACGGTACGGCCGAGCACACACCCCCGGCGCTCGTGCACAACCTGGCCCATAACAAGGTGCTGCACGAGAAGGTCGTGTTCCTCACCGTCGTGACCGAGGACGTTCCCCATGTCGCGTCGCGCGAGCGGGTGACGGTGAAGCACATCGGCAAGGGATTCCACACCGTGGTCGCCCGCTACGGGTTCATGGACGACCCGGACATCGAAGATGTGCTGGAAGCCTGCCGCGTGCAGGTCCTCGACATCCGGATGGAAGGGACGACGTTCTTCCTGGGCCGCGAGACCCTCGTCACCTCCGATCGGCCCGGCATGGTCCAATGGCGCGCGGCGCTGTTCGCGTTCATGTCGCGCAACGCGCTGCGGGCGACGGCCTTCTTCAAGATCCCGGCGAACCAGGTGTTCGAGGTGGGGGCGCAGGTCGAGCTCTAGCCGGTCGAACGACACAGGCCCCACGAAGCGACTGCGTATTCTTGTCGCGCAGTGGGGCCTGTGTCGTTCGACCGGCCTACTCGACCTGGCCGAACTTCGCGATATCCTCCGGCAAGGCCTCGTGTGTCGTGGTGGTGTCTTTTCCCTGAACCATCACGCGGATCTGCTCGACCACGTCCGGGTTCGCGAGCGTCGTCACGTCGCCGACGTCCCGGCGATTGGAGATGGCCGCGAGCACGCGACGCATGATCTTGCCGGAGCGCGTTTTGGGCATGTCCGGCACGATGTACACGTGCTTGGGGCGCGCGATCTTGCCGATCACCTCTTCGTTGGCCTTGATCACGCGGTCGATGACGTCCTGAGTCGGCGGCACGCCCGGCTTGAGCGCGACATACACTTCCGGCACACGTCCTTTGACCTCGTCCTGAACCGGGACGACGGCGGCCTCGGCAATCTCCGGCACCGTGAGACAGGCGGACTCGATCTCCTTCGTGCCGAGGCGGTGGCCGGCCACATTGATCACGTCGTCGATGCGGCCGAGGATGCGGTAATAGCCGTCGGCCGCCTGCACCGCGCCGTCGCCGCACAGGAACGGCCAGTCGCGCCAGTCCTTGCTCTTGGGATTCTTGTTGTACTTGGCGAAATAGGTCTTGACGTAGCGGTCGCGGTCGCCCCAGATCGTCTGCATGATGCCCGGCCACGGATTGCGGACGCAGATGTTGCCCGCCTTGCCTGAGCCCTTGGGAATTTCCGCTCCGGTTTCGTCGTAGATAACCGGGTGAATCCCGGGCGCGGCGGGGCCGCAGCTGCCCGGCTTCATCGCGTGAATCGCCGGCATCGTGGTCGCAAGGAAGCCCCCGGTCTCGGTCATCCACCACGTGTCCGTGATGACGGCTTCCCGCTTGCCGACCTCGTCGTAATACCAACGCCACGCTTCCGGCTCGATCGGCTCGCCCACAGTCGTCATCGACTTGAAATGGTACTTGTACTTGCGCGGCTCCTGGGGACCGAGCTTGCGCAGCATGCGAATCGCGGTGGGCGCGGTGTGGAAAATGTTCACGCCCAAACGCTCCGCGATGCGCCAGGGTCGGCCCGCGTCGGGAAACGTCGGGACGCCTTCGTACAGCACGCTCGTGGCGGCGTTCGCCAGCGGGCCGTAGACGATGTAGGAATGCCCGGTGATCCAGCCGATGTCCGCCATGCACCAGTAGATGTCTTCCGGGTGAATGTCGAGAATCCATTTGGAGGTGGCGGTCACATAGGCCAGATACCCAGCGATGCCGTGTTGCGCGCCCTTGGGCTTCCCGGTCGTGCCGCTCGAATACATCAGGAACAGCGGCGCGTCCGACGGCAGGGCGGCGGGATCGACTTTCTTGCCCTTGTAATCCTTGAGCAGGTCGTTCACGAAGAAATCGCGACCGGAAACCATCGGCGTCTTGGCCGAATACTTTCCGGGGTAGCGTTGCCACACCAGGACCTTATCGACGTCCTGCCCCAAGTCTTTCGCGGTCTTTACCGCGATGTCGGCATTCGCCTTGTGATCGACGAGCGAGCCGTTGCGCCAGTAGCTGTCCATGGTGATCAACACGCGGCTGCCCGAATCCTGGATGCGGGAGCCGCACGCCTGCCCGCTGAACCCGCCGAAGACTTGCGAATGGACGATGCCGAGTCGCGCGCACGCCAGCATCGTGATCGGCAGCTCCGGAACCATGGGCATGTGGAAGGTGACCCGGTCGCCGGCCTTGAGTCCCAAGCCGCGGAGCAATCCGGCGACTTCGTTCACGCGGTCGTACAGCTCCTGATACGTGATCGTCACGTCGGGCTCTTTTTCCGCCTCGGGCACGAAAATGAAGGCGGCCTTGCTCTTGTACTTGTCCAAATGGCGGTCTACGCAGTTGTAGGATGCGTTGATCTTGCCGCCGGCGAACCATTTCCAGAACGGGGCATCGCTGGTATCGAGCACGGTGCGATAGGGCTCGAACCAGGTCAGCATGTCCGCGTACGCCTTGAAGCAGTCGGGAAACCGGTCGAGGCCGAACTGGTCGAAGATGCGCGGGTCCCGCATGTTCGCCTGTGCCTTGAACTTCTCCGCGGGCTGATAGTACCCCTCTTCCTTCCAGTGCACGGCGATCTGCGCTTCGCTGACCTCGGTGAGCTCCTGCTTTGCGATTGTCTTCGCCATGTGATGTGCCTTCATGACTATTCCGGAGGAGTGCAGGCTGGTCGATTCTCTGTAAAGCTAGGAGGGTATCGCCGCCTTGCAATATGCGCCGCGCCGCTCGGTCTGCGGCACGGCGGGGCGTGCGAGTGCGCGCGAGGGCTTTGACAACCGGTTGGCGAGCCGCAGCTTAGCTCGGCAGGGCCGGGGTTGGCATCGGAGTCGCATAGTTCTAGCCGCGGCGATTTCTGGAGCTGACCGTGGAGGACGTGATGACGATGTCGACGCGCCCAGGCGAACGAGTCCTGGCCGCCCCCGAAGAGCTGGGTCTCGATTCGCGCACGGCGTTCCGCCGCGCCGCGGGCGAGCTGCTGGAGCAGCTCGAGGAGGGGGCCGGGCGGCTGGTGATCGACCTGTCGGGAACGCGGCAGGTGGACAGCGCGGGTCTGGGCGCGCTGATGCTGATTCAGCGCAAGGCGGCGGAACGCCGCCTGGCGGTGTGCCTGCGGGGAGCGAACGAGGAGCTGCGCTTTCTCCTTGTGCTCACCAAACTGGACGACTTGTTCGAGCTGGAGAGCGGCGCGGCCTGAGCGCGGCCGCCGTGGACGGCGAGGGTCGCCCGCATATATTGCCCCACCATGCGGGCCCCCTCCTCCCCGGCGCGGCGCAAGGTGTTGTTCGTCGAGGACGAGGCGGCGCTGCGGCGGACGTACGATCGGTGCTTCGCCGCGCGGTACGACGTCGCCTTCGCCGGGAGCGGCACCGAGGCGCGGCGCCAGCTCGAGAAGTTCCGCCCCGAAGTGCTGGTGCTCGATCTCCGTCTCCCCGACACCGACGGCGTCACCCTGCTGCAGGAGATCCGCGCCTCCCACCCCACACTCCCCGTGATCGTGACGACCTCCTACGTGAGCATGGAGCCGCTGATCACCGTGCTCGACCTGGGACACTCGGGCTACCTCGTGAAGCCGTTCGACATGGACGATCTGGCGGCGCGCATCGATGCTCTCGGCTGAAGGGCTGCGACACGCGTTCGGGAGTGGACGAGGAGAGGGTGGAGGTGGGGGTCGGGTGGTCGCGCTCGACGACGTCACGTTCGCCCTCCAGGCCGGACAGACGCTTGCCATCTTCGGGCCGAATGGCGCGGGGAAGACGACGCTCCTCAAGGTCCTGGCGGGGCTGATTCGTCCCGACGCCGGACGGGCGACGGTGGCCGGCGGGCGAGGCGCGATCGGTTGGATCGGCCATCAGTCCCACCTGTACGGTCACCTCACCGTGCGCGAGAACCTGCTGTTCTGGGCGGCGCTGTACCAGGTCCCGGCGGCGACCCGCGCGCTCCGCGCCGTCGAGGTGATGCAGCGCCTCGGGATCGTGGAGCATGCCGAGCGGCCGGTGAGGGTGTTGTCGCGCGGCCTGGCGCAGCGGGCCGCGATCGCCCGAGCGCTGATCCACGAGCCCCGGGTGCTGCTGCTCGACGAGCCGTTCACGGGGCTCGATCTCGCCGCCGCGGCCGAGTTTCGCGCGTTGCTGTCCCAGCTGCGCGGGGCGGGCCGGGTGGTCGTCCTGGCGACCCACAACGTGGGCGAGGGCGCCGAGCTCGCGACGGACGTGGCGTTCCAGCGGCGCGGCCGCTTCGTGTATTTCGCCCCGCGCGGTGGGCGCGCGCCGGCCGAGATCGCCGACGCGTATCGGCGGGCGCTCGGGGACGCCGGTGAGTGACTGGCTGAGCCAGGCGTGGACGGTCGCGCGCAAGGATCTGCTGCTCGAGTTTCGCACGCGCACCGCCATCGTATCGGCGCTCGTGTTCACCGCCCTGGTGCTCACCGTATTCAACTTCGGGCGCGACCCCACGGCCGTGCCGACGATCGACCTCGCACCCACGATCCTGTGGGTGACGTTCACCTTCGCCGCGATGCTGGCGATGAATCGCGCCTTCCAGCTCGAGCTCGAGAACGACGCGCTCGAGGGTCTGCTGGCGTCGCCCCTCAGCCGGACCAGCCTCTACTGGGGCAAGCTGCTCGCCAATCTGGTGTTTGTGGCGCTGGTGGAAGCGGTGGGATTGCCCTTGTTCGTCCTGTTCTTCGACGTGCCCGTGGCGGCCGTGCTGCTCCCGCTCGTCGGTGTGATCGCGCTCGCGACGCTCGGTTTCGTCGCCGTGGGCACGCTGTTCGGCGCACTCGTCATCCGCACCCGCTTCGCCGAGCTGCTGCTGGTCGTGATTCTCTTACCCTTCCTGATCCCCCCGCTCATCGGGGCGGTACAGGTGACCGCGCGCCTGCTCGGCGGGCGTCCCTTGAGCGAGTCCGCGGGGTGGCTTAGGTTGCTGGCCGCGTATGACATCGTGTTCGTGACGCTCGCCACGCTCCTCTTCCCGTTCACGGTGGATGAATGAGTCTCGCTCGGAAGGGCCGGCTGATCACCCTGCTGGGGCTGGGGTTGCTCGCCCTAGTCTATGTCCGGGCCCTGGCGTTCACACCGGTCGAACGGCTGCAGGGACCGGCGCAAAAGATCTACTACCTCCACGTCCCGGCGGCCATCTGGGCCGAGACGGCCATGTTCCTGGTCGGGTTGGCGGGGATCTTCTACTTGTTCCTGAAGGACCCGCGGCTGGACCGCTTCGGAGCGGCGTCGGCGGAAGCGGGGACGGTGTTCGCCGCGATCGTGCTCACGACCGGTCCCATCTGGGGGAAGCCGATCTGGGGGACGTGGTGGACGTGGGACGCCCGGCTCACGTCCACGCTGTTTCTGTTCTTCCTTTATATCGGGTATCTGCTGTTGCGGGGTGCGATCGACGATGCGGCGCTGCGGGCCCGCTACGCCGCGGTGCTCGGCATCTGCGGGATGTGTCTCGTGCCCTTCATTCACCTCAGCGTGTACCTGTTCCGCACCTTGCACCCCCAGCCCATCGTGCTCAAGCCGAGCGCCCCTTCGCTGCCGGGGAGCATGCTGGTCACGCTGCTCCTGTCGTTCGGGGTGTTCACCCTCTTGTACGTGGGGTTCGTGACGCAGCGCTACGCCCTGGCGCTCGGGCAGGAGCAGCGGGAGCAGAGGAGCGCGCATGCCTGACGTGCCGCACAACGGCGGCTATATGGTCGCGGCGTACATCGTGACGGCGGTCATCCTACTCGGTTACGCGCTGTCGCTGTACCGGCGGGGCGAAAAGCGGTAAAGTGTGATTCGGCGAGAGAACGTTGAGTTATAAGGGACTGAGAGTCCCAACTCGGCCCGGTTGCGTCCTGAAGGACGCTCTCGTAGACCAGCGTCCTTGAGGACGCCCCGCAGCCGAGTGGGGACTCTCAGTCCCTCATACCACCACACCCATCCACGACGCCCGGCTCCTAGCCCTCCCGCTTCCCCCCATCCTCCCGCTTTCCCCCGCGCAACTCCGCGCGCGCTTCCGACAGCCGGTCGAGCCCTCCGGGCACCTGCGTCGCCCATAAATGGAGCGCCTCGTCCGCCGCCCGCTCCTCGCCTGCCTGGAACAGGGCCTGCGCATTGAGCCACAGCGCCTCCGCCCCGCCTCCGGCGGCGTAGGCCCGGGCGAACCGGGCGGCCGCTTCCTGCAGCAGGCCGGCCCGGCGGTACAGATCCCCGGCGGCGACGGCGGCGTCGGGGCGCTCCTCGAGGGCGAGGGCTTGCTCGTACGCGTGCAGGGCGTCTTTTTGGCGGAACACCATCTGGTATGCTTCGCCGAGCAGCATCCACGCGTCCGGGTTGTCCGGGAAGCGCTCTGTGCCGTCGCGGGCCGCCGCGACCGCGCCCCAGCGATCTTCGGTCGCGCGCCGCAGCCGCACCAGCGCCGGGTAGGAGTCAGCGAACCCGGGCGTGAGCCTGCAGGCCAGAAATCGGCGCGCCTGGGGGCGAACCGCTGGCACGCCGCGGCTCGACGCACGGCGAACCGCGCCAGCGACGAGCGCAGGGAGCGGAGCATTGCTTGATTATGGTTTTAGTGTCGGAGAGATTGCAACCACGCATGTCACATTCGCCGCCGCGACCGGTTCCCGCGCGACCGGTGCCCCCCTTGCGCGGGCGGCGCATCGTGGTCACGCGCGCGCGGGAGCAGGCCGGGGAGCTGGTGCGCGCGCTGGAAGAGCTGGGCGCCGAGGTGGTGCTCGCGCCCACGATCCGCATCGAGCCGCTCGCCGATCTCGAGCCGTTGCGCCGTGCCCTGTCCCGTCTCGCCGACTACCGCTGGACCGTATTCACCAGCCAGAACACCGTGCACGTCGTGCTGGAGTGTTTGTCCGCGTGGGGTCTGTCCGCCCACCGCTTCGCGCAGACCCGCGTCGCCGCCATCGGTCCCGCGACCGCGGACGCGCTGGGGGCCGCGGGCGTGCGGGTGGAGCTCGTTCCGGCGGGCTACATCGCCGAATCACTGGTGGATGCGCTCGCCACGCGCGATTCGCTGGGTGGGGCGCGCGTCCTGATCCCCCGTGCCGCCACCGCCCGCGACGCGCTGCCGGCGGGGCTCGAGGCGCTGGGGGCCCAAGTCGACGTCATCCCGGTGTACCGGACCGTACCCGCGCTCGGCGACTGCACGACGTTGCGGCAGGCGCTCCTCGCAGGGCAGGTCGATGTCGTCACGTTCACGGCGTCGTCGATCGTCGACCACTTCGTGACCGCCGTCGGGGCCGACGCGGCGCGCTCCGGGCGATTCGGCGTCGCCGCCATCGGTCCGGTGACGGCGGAAACGGCGCGCGGCTACGGCATGACCGTGGTGGTCGAGCCCGCGCAATACACGACGGCCGGGTTGGTGGAGGCGCTGGTGCAGTACTACGGGGAAGGGGGAAGGGGGAAGGGGAACACGTGAGCGGCGCGGTCAAACTCGGCACGCGCGGCAGCGCACTCGCTCTGTGGCAGGCTGAGTGGGTGCGAGCGGCGTTGGCGCGCCACCGGATCGCCGCGGAGCTCGTCGTCATCGCGACCCGAGGCGATGCGGAGGTCGACCGGCCGCTCCACCAGCTCGAAGGGAAGGGATTCTTCACGCACGAGATCGAGGAAGCGCTCCTGGACGGGCGGATCGACGTAGCGGTGCATTCCCTCAAGGACCTCCCAACCGAGTTGGCCGACGGGCTGGCGCTGGGAGTGGTGCCCGAGCGGGGAAATGCCGCCGAGGCCCTGGTGACGCGGGACAACGGGATTACGTCCGTCGCCGGCCTGGCAGCGGGCGCCAAGGTCGGGACGTCGAGTCTGCGGCGCGTCGCGCAGATTCGGCATCTGCGCCCGGATCTCGCGGTCGTGCCGCTGCGCGGCAACGTGCCCACCCGGGTGCAGAAGGTGAAGGAAGGGCGCGACGGCCTCGACGCGGCGCTGCTCGCAGCCGCGGGGCTCGAGCGGCTCGAGCTCGCCGACCGGATCGCGGCGCGGCTCGACCCGCTCGAGGTCATGCCGGCGCCCGGGCAGGGAGCGCTGGGCCTCGAGGTCCGGGCCGACGACCGGACCGTCCGGGCGACGCTGGCGCCGCTCGAGCACGCGTCCAGCGCGCGCGCCGTCGCGGCGGAGCGCGGCCTGCTCGCGGCGCTGGGCGGCGGCTGCCAGGCTCCCGTCGCGGCGTACGTCGGGCCCCGGGCCCCGGGTCCCGGATCCCGGTTGTACGGCCGCGTCACCGCTCTCGACGGGGCGGTGCAGCTCACGGCGTCCGCCGACATCGATGAGCGCGATCCTGTCGCCGCGGGCCTCGCCGTGGCGGGCTTGCTCCAGGCGCAGGGCGCGTCGAGATTGCTCGGCCGATGAGTCACTTTCCGATCCGCCGCATGCGCCGGCTGCGCCGCACCGCTGCGCTCCGGCGGCTGGTGCAGGAGACCCACCTCGCTCCCGCACAGCTCGTGTGGCCGCTGTTCGTGTGCCACGGCGAGGGCGTGCGCCGGGAAGTGACGGCGCTGCCCGGCGTGTATCAGACCTCGGTGGACGAGCTCGTCAAGGACGCCCAGCGCGCCCGGGGTCTCGGGCTCGGCGGCATCATCCTGTTCGGCATCCCTCGGACCAAGGACGCGACCGGCTCGGAGGCCTACGACGAGCAGGGGATCGTGCAGCAGGCGGTGCGGGCCGTGAAGCGGGCCGCGCCCGACCTGCTCGTGGTCGGCGACGTCTGCCTGTGCGAGTACACCGATCATGGACACTGCGGCGTGATCCAAGACGGCGAGGTCGAGAACGACGCGTCGGTGTACCTGCTAGGCAAGGTGGCGGTGGCGCAGGCGCGCGCGGGCGTCGACCTCGTGGCGCCGAGCGACATGATGGACGGCCGGGTGGCCGGAGTTCGCAAGGCGCTCGACGCCGCGGGCCACTCGCGCGTGCCCATCATGTCGTACGCCGCCAAGATGGCATCCGCGTTCTACGGGCCGTTTCGCGAGGCCGCCGGCTCGACCCCGCAGTTCGGCGACCGCCAGTCCTACCAGATGCAGGGCACGAACGCCGACGAGGCGATGAAGGAGATCGCGCTCGACGTGGACGAAGGCGCCGACATCATCATGGTGAAGCCGGCGCTCCCCTGCCTCGATCTGATCGAGCGGGCGAAGCAGCGCTTCGGCTCGCCGCTCGCGGCGTTTCAAGTGAGCGGCGAGTACGCCATGATCAAAGCGGCGGCGGAGCGCGGCATGCTCGACGAGCAGCGCGCGATGTTGGAAACGCTCTACGCCATCCGGCGCGCGGGGGCGGACATTATTCTCAGTTATTTCGCTCCCTGCGCCGCAGAACTACTGTCCTCTCGGTAGGAGGACCGCTTTCCAAAGCGCCGCGGCGACTGCCGCGCCGAGCAGCGGCCCGATCCAGTAGACGGCCTGACCGTTCAAGCTGACGTTGACGACGGCGGGCCCGAACGCGCGCGCCGGGTTCATCATGGCACCGGTCAAGTTCCCTCCGACCAGCGCAGCCACGAAAATCGCGAGCCCGATACCGAACCCGCCGATCTTCGGGGCTTCGGAGGACACCGCCGTGCCGAACACCGCGCTGACGAGGAAGAACGTCAGGATTGCCTCGATCCAGACGCCTTGCAGGAAGGTGACGTCGCCGGCCAGGCGGGGGGCGCCGCCCAGCGCGAGGCTGACCGCCGCCCGGGGGAGCACGCCCTTGACGAGGGCGGCACCCACGAGCGCCCCGAGCAGTTGAGCCAGGATGTACTGGGAGGCCTGCCGACCGTCGATCTTGTTGGCGATCCACAATCCCGTCGTGACCGCGGGATTGATGTGGCCGCCGGAGATGTTCATCGTCGCCGAGACGATCACGGCCATCCCGACGCCGTGCGCGAGGGCGACGATGAGCGAGCTGACGGCGCCCGCGTTCGGGCCGGCGAGCGCCGTCGTCACGACACTGCCTGCCCCCAAGAAGACGAACACCAGCGTGCCGACGAACTCGGCGGTGAGGGACCGGAGATTCTGGGACATCGCGCAGGGACCTCGGGAGAGAGTGGCGGCGCCAATCTAGGGGGCCGTCTACACCCGCCGCAACACCAGCGATGCGTTGATGCCGCCGAACCCGAACGAGTTCGACACCACGACCTCGGGGGCCGCGGCACGGCCTTCTCCGGGGAGGCAGTCCAGGTCGCAGGCGGGATCGGGGCGCTCGAGGTTGATCGTCGGGGGCAGCCAGCGCCGCTGCATCGCCAATGCGCAGATCGCCGCCTCGATCGCCCCGCTCGCGCCCAAGGCGTGTCCATAGTAGCCCTTGGTGCCGCTGATGCTCAGCCGGTAGGCGTGCGGGCCGAACACCTGCTTGAGCGCCGCCGTTTCCGTCGTGTCGTTGAGCAGCGTCGAAGAGCCGTGCGCGTTGACATAGCCGACGTCGCCGGGCGCGAGCCTCCCGTCCTCGAGCGCGAGCCGGATGGCGCGCGCCGCCTGGCGCCCATCGGGGCGCGGCGCCGTCATGTGATAGGCGTCGTTCGTGAAGCCGTAGCCCACCAGCTCGGCATAGAGCTTCGCTCCGCGGGCGAGCGCCCGATCGCGCTCCTCCAACACGAGCACCGCGGCCCCCTCGCCCATCACGAAGCCGTCGCGCGCCTCGTCGAACGGGCGCGACGCGTGGGCCGGATCGTCGTTGCGCGTGCTCATGGCGCGGATCACGCTGAACGCCGCGTAGGTCATGGGCGCGAGCGGCGCCTCGGCGCCGCCCGCCAGCATCACGTCGGCCCGGGCCTCGCGGATCGCATGGAACGCGTCGCCGACCGCGATCGTGCCCGACGCGCAGCTCATGGCGTTGGTCGAGTTCGGGCCCGTGAAGCCGAATTCGATGGCGATGTTGCAGCTCGCCGCGCCGGGAAACACGGCGAGCGCCAGCGCGGGATCGAGCCCGCGCGGGCCCTGCGTGAGGAAGCTCCCCACCTGCGCCTCGGCGAACGCCACGCCGCCCAGCGCCGAGCCCATCATGGCGCCGACCCGGTCGCCGTCCTCACGTCCCGGGTCGAGCTCCGCGTCGGCGAGGGCGAGCCGGGCGCTCGTCACCGCGAGCTGGGAGAAGCGATCGAGCCGCTTGGCGCGCTTCGCGTTGAGGTGGTCCTGCGGCCGGAAGTCGGGGATCTCGGCCGCGATGCGGCTCTTGAACGGCGTCGGGTCGAAGCGCGTGATCTCCCGGACTGCCGAGCGCCGTGCGGTGAGCCCCTGCCACAGACCGTCCGCCGCCGTGCCGATCGGCGTCACGGCGCCGACGCCGGTGATGACGACGCGCCGCCTACCGTTGTTCATCTGGCCTCCGTTCACCCCGGGCCGGTGGCCCCGGGTCCGTGGTCGCGCCCTCCAATTCTCGTTTGATCCCTGCGAGCGTTCGCGAAGCGATCCCGTGTATGAACACGGGCCCGATCACGAGGCTCGCCGCGAGCGGCCCGATGAGCGGCCACCCGGGTCCCTGCCACTCGTGAACCACGGTGACGAGGACACCTTCAGGTTGTGCAGTGCCGCCTGGTGCGTGGGGAACGAGCCGCCACACGACGCTCATACCCGCCGTGATACCCCTAACGTGACGATACCGGACTTCGCACGCCGTCCGGTCGACTGCCATTTCCGACACCCACCAGACCGGGTAGCGCAGCAGCCCGAACGGGCGCCACGCGGCCATCTCGACCGTGCCGCCGCGGTCCGAGCGGTCCAGAAACCGGACCCAGCGGTAATGCGGCAAGATCTCTGGCCACCGTTCGACCTGCGCCGCGACCGGGAAGGCGCGGGCGAGCGGCGCCCAGATCACTATCTGATCAACGGTGCGCACGGCTCCCACGCCGCCACGATTCGAAACCCAGGTCGATATCGCGGCACCGTCGACAGGCCGGCCTCCCGCAACATCGCCGTGAGCTCTACTCGCGTGTACCCCCGCCGCAACGACACCACCGCGTCGTGCCGCGTGGTGGCACCCATACGGAGGGCGTGCCCGGCCAGCCATGCGCCTGCCATCGCGATCCGCGAGCGTCGCAGATCGGCGAGCACCACCCCCCGGCGCGCCACCCGATCGAAGCTCGCGATCCAGCGCACGGCGACTGCGCGCGGGAGATGGTGCAGCACCTGGCTCGCGATCACGATGTCGATGGACTTCGCGCCAAACGGCAACGCCCCGCCGTCGCCCAAGACGACCTCGACGCCGTTGGCGCGCGTGAGCTGGGCCGCGGCCGGGATCACTTCGAGACCGATGGCCGTGAGCGTGATCCCGTGCCGTCGGGCGGCCGCCACCGCAGCGAGAGCGATGTCTCCAGAGCCGGTGCCCACATCGAGCAGCGTCCAGGGCACGTCACACGTTGCAGGTTGCACGTTACACGAGTCGCGGAAGAAGGCCTCGAGGGCGTCGAGGACCGCCTTTGTCCCGCCGAACAGCGTGTTGAGCCGCGCAATGTCGCGCAGCTCGTTCCGGACGGCGTGCGGATCGGCGCGCCGGTCGTCCAGCAGCTCGGTGCCGATCATCTTCATCCAGGGGAGAGGCTCGCGTAGCCGCCGCGGTAGTAGAGCAACGGCGTCCGGTCGGTCACGCTGCCCCCCGTCACGATTCCCAGGAACACGGTGTGGTCGCCCGCCCTAGTCTCCCCGTGTTTCTCGCACTCGATCGTCGCGAGGACCCCATCGAGCAGCGGGAGGCCGTCCTCGTTCTCGCTGTAGCCGACCCCATCGAACCGGTCGGGGTGCTCGGCGGCGAAGCGGCGCGACAGGGCCTCCTGGTCGGCGGCCAGCACGTTGAGCACGAAGCGCGACGCGGCCTGCATCGCGGGGTGCATGTCGTGGCGCCGGTCCACGCAGACGAGCAGCAGCGGCGGATCGAGCGAGACCGACGCCACGGAGCTCGCCGTCATTCCGATGGGGCGTCCGCGCAGGTCACGCGTCGTCAGGACCGTCACGCCCGTCGCGAACCGGCCGAGCAGGTGACGAAACTGCGCGGGATCGACGCCGTGTTTGGTCACCAGAGGAGCCTCGCCAGGAATCCGGCCGCGAGCACGCGGCGCGCCGGGACGAAGTTGCCGGTCGCGCCCACCAAAAGATCCGCGAGGTCCGGGCGGCGCGCCAGCCGGCCGACCACCCGCTCGGTGAGTGCCGGCCAGCCCACCCCCAGGCCGATGAGGCGCTCCAGTGCCCATTTGCCCGCGAATTCGCGCCGGCGCGCGCGGACGTAGGGTGCGAGCATGGTGGCGGAGATGGGGCCACCAACCCCTGGGATCAAGCACTCGGCCGCCAACTCCGCCCCGCGCAGCGCCGCATAAATCCCCTGACCCGTGAACGGGTCGAAGAAGTCGGCCGCGTCGCCCACCAGCAGGGCGCCGTCCACGGTGGGCCGGCGCGCCCATTGAGCGAACGGTCCGGTGGCGAGCACGTCGCGCACCAGGCGTCGTCGCTCGAACCGGCCCGCGAGTCGCGGATAGCGCTCGAGCTCGGCGAAAAAGCCGCGGCGGAAATCCGGGGTGCGGCCGCGCACGGCCGCGAGTGGCACGACCAGCGCCACTGTGGTGACGTCCTCGCCGATCGGTCCCAGGCCGACGTAGCCACGGCGGCCCACATGCAGCTCGCCCATGCCATCCACGCCGTCCACGTGGGCGACGTGGGCGGTGAAGGCGACTCGCCGCGGCGGCGACGTGCGCACCAGCCCCAGCCGCCGCGCCACCACGGAGTGCAGCCCGTCCGCTCCCACTACGACGCGGGCGTTGCACGTTACACGTTCCACGTTGCCCGACCGCACGACGACTCCTGCCACAGCGCCGCGGTCCCAGACGAGGTCCTCGACCGTCGCGCCTTCGCGCACCACCGCGCCCTCGCGTGCGGCGGCACGCAGCAGGATCGTGTCGAAGGCCGCCCGCGACACCGCGAAGCTGTACGGCCGGGGGGGGGCATGGTCGTGATCGGAGGCGAAGTGACCGCTCATCGCGGCGCCGCTGGGCGCCACCACTTTCATGCCGTAGAGCTTGGCGTGCGCAGCTCGCTCGATCGCCGCGAGCACGCCCGCGCCGAGCCGTTCGAGAATGGGGGTCGTCGCCGGGCTCAGGTACTCCGAGCAGGCTTTGTGACGCGGGAAGCGGCCGCGGTCGAGCAGCAGGACCGATGCACCCGCCCGGGCGAGCAGCAGTGCTGTGGCAGAGCCTGCGGGGCCTCCGCCGACGACGATGACGTCCCAGGAATCATCGTGCACGCGGCTTCAGTGGTTTTTCAGGACTCCGCCGAGCGCCGCCACGGTCGCGCCGACCAGTGTGGCCGCCAGATTCACCCCATCGTTGTCGAGCCAGCGCCAGC